>ERZ746981.97-NODE-97-length-75608-cov-13.035548_pt1 | contig 75608 bp, 47 predicted proteins | sample MGYA00374948_ERZ746981 | MGnify/ENA primary metagenome ERZ746981 (study PRJEB28757, sample SAMN06711160) | food metagenome | host: microorganism | place: China:Harbin | collected 2017-01-30 | study: EMG produced TPA metagenomics assembly of the Analysis of Microbial...
GACTTAATGGTGGCATCATCTGGAAGATACGTTGTAGTTGATGGAGCACCTTTGGTAAACGTCTCACTAGATTCAATAGGCTGAATGGTGAAGTACGAAGAGGAGTCCGCTGGACGGTGAGAAAGATAGAAATCAACAACTTTCTGTTTAGCCATGTCTATGTAACCATGAGCATACAAGTACTGCGTGAATGCACCGAGGACCACGACAAGAAGAATAGATAGAAGAAACTCGAAGAGAGATAAGAACAAAGATTTCGACTCTGCAAACTTTGGAGGGACAATCACAACACTCACCGTGTCTGCAGCTGACACACTTGCTATGTAATGCCCGTCCTGGCTGCTGGTAACTTTCGTAATTGCGAAATTGTGAACCTTGTTGACCTTTTTCAACAGCTTGAGATCCTTAAATCTCACAAGCATAAGAGAGCAATCCGAGCCAGATAAGGCCACAAGGCCACTTTCCGGATTCACATCCATCGATGTTACCCCTTTTAAGTTTCTGTACACGACAGACTTCTTGACAACCTGCGATTTTGCTATTGAATAGTGTGCAACGATAATACCACTCTTCTGTGATCCGGCAATCACGACAATGTTGTTGTCGTAGAAGCCCACCTTGGTCATGTGGAAATCGATGTCCGTCTTGAAAACTGACCTTCCCGTAATTGTAGAGATTGCCTCAAGATGCGAAGACGTGATGTAGCACATGAGTTTTCCATCTGGTGAAATGCTGATGTCTTTAACATCGCCGTTGGTCACAATCTTGAATCGCTCCTCTAGGTCTTCCGAGGTGTCAACAATGTAAATGGACGAAGGGTTGTCACTCATCGCAATCACACCTAGACTGCCATCGCTTGACAAAGAAGTAATCTTTTGATATTGCTGAGGATTGGCCTCGGGATGTATCTGGCAGCTTTCGACAAACTTCAAGTGCTCGTTGATAAACTTAAACTTCCGGAGATGCTTGTTCACTCCACGCTTAATCATCTCACTATTCTCGTTCACACCCATAAGTATCACGCTATTGTTCACATCGAGAGACATTGGACAATCCTCTTCCTCATTCAATACCAACTCCCGGTATCTCTTCAAAGGCTTTTTTTTGTGGTCTGGTTGCACAATGATCGCAGTCAGTTTGTTTGGAACACCATTCTTGCCTTCACCACCACCTCCGGCAACAATTAATGTCTTGTTGTTGACAAACTTCGCTCCATATACTGGATATCCAACATCCAAAGTGTATCCTTTTAATTTGGCCATGTTCACAAATGGTATTGTCTGCAAAACACAACTCAATTGAGTACGGAAGTTTGGCGAGACAGTAGTATATATAGAAGAATGCAGAAAAATATAAATAAACACGTAATATATGTGGCAAACACACGTTGAGTGAGAGACCACGTAGTTTAAATATGCTTGAATTTGTCTTCGGAAAAGTAATGGAAACAGATCGAGTTTTTTTTACTTTTTTATTTTTCTTTCTTGTGGAAAACTTTACGTAAAATAAAATTATTAAAATAATACTTCGGGACTTGCTGCAAGGATTTCAACTTTTCCAAGCACAGCCATAACTTGAATATACGACCTTCACCACATCTCAAATAACATGTAGCAATGCCCAAGAATTCCTTGATAATAGTACCATCTATCAGATACAACCATTCTTTTAGTATCTATATTATCATTACTATATAACTCATAAGGTAAGATCATCATTCTTCACCCTCAAGCTTGTACTCCTCAAACGCCGGAGCCTTCTTTTTATATCTCTCATTACTTCCATCTTCTTTTTGTGAAGATAGTTTCCCTTCGCTTACTTGTGAAGAAGCCTCTTCTTCCTTAACTTTGGTTCGATCCGTATCTGAATTCAAAGCATCTTCCTCCTTCTTAATTTCTTCAATCGATTGCTGAATATGGTCCAACTCTGCTTTACTGAGCCTATTGTATATCTGATCATCACACATTACAAACAGATAATCTCCCTTTCCACAAGAAATTCGATATCTCACCCAAGGAAATGCCTCGAATTGTAGTTCTGGTTCCTGAACCTGCAAGAAATTCACCTTAAGCCCACTGTACAGCATTGCTTCAAGAGTGAAATTCACAGTGATGATCATATTTTTCTCTGTAAATACTCCAATGCTTGTCGTACTCTCCAAAGCACTACTAAGCTCAGAATCTGCGATTGTTCCTCGGAGTTTGTCCAATTTCGTCCTTAAATGATAATAGACAATGTCATTTTTCGTCTGCCTATTGTGAAATATGTTCTGCCTGTGTTCATAGTCAACATGCTGTCTTGTGGTTAGTTCAAACTCAGAAACCATCTGCCCTCTACTAAGACCATCCATTCTCGATATCTGCCATGTGATGGTATTTTCACACAAATTATGCACCACTCTTCCAATTTTCGTGCTGAATCTGAAAGGTTTGTCGAAATCGAAAACAAGATTATCAACCGGGACGAAAAGCGGCAGCACAATTGAAATATCCGACATGTTGTACTTCCGCTTGAAAGTAGTCAGGATCTTCAACTTGATTCTAAGTCTATAATGACCGTTCTTACTGTATACAATGTACCTGGGCCTGATCACGATTAGGGGCCGGAGCGAGTCCGTATGCAATATTTGATATGAAAGCAACTTGAAACGCCCATCCGGCGGTATGAAGGTCAATAAATGCTCATCCGAGTCATCAATTTGCACACATTGATGATAATTAACGTTGCTGAAGATGGAATTGGCAGAAGAGATCGACAAAGATGTCGCATTTTCCACGGACTCTCTCTTAAATGGCTCGTTAAGCTCTAATTTGAGTGTAGGCATTCCACTTAAATAACTTGTACAGTTGATTTCACCAGATATCGTGTTTAGCATCAACCGTCTGGCCTTGAAATTATATTTGAACTTCAAGTGCTCCTCGAAATTCATGAAAAACTCGTTTTTGTCATAGAATATTCCTTTAGGCCTCCACGATATTTTTGCCATTGACGATCGGGAAATACTAGCATTGACTTCATTTGAGATCTGCTTTTCAGTGCCGTCAGAATTACCCTTTTCAGATTCAATGACATTGGTGTTTTGGGGACGGACATACTCCTTAAGAATACTGAATTCGGTCAGTTGAGGAATTCCCCAATCTAGTGTTTCGTCAAAGAGCTCGTACAACAAAATGTAATTGTCACGTATTGAGTCTGCGTCAATTTGCCATTCTGACTGCTGTATCTGCCCATACGAGCTGAGATAATTTCGAAGAACACCCGTAAACTTGTGCAGAAAAGTAATTAAGCAAACGACATTGGCATCCCCATAAACAGGCATCATCAAGTATATAGAATCACATTTCACGTACACAAAAGTCCAGCTGCCACACCGAAGTACCGGAGGACAAGCTGGCAAAGCCTCTATGTAGGATCGCCGGAATTTATCGATGACCTTGGCACTATCTAACTCTCGTCTGTATTGTCTATGAATGAGAAGATGAAGATCTTCATCTAGGATATATAAGGCCAGAGACATTTCCAAATGCGCCTTGGGCGCAATCTGTTTAGTTGTGCTGGTATCTTCTGGATTCCAAGAGCGGATATCAGGGTGAGGGTACAACTGGTTTGAGTATTGCCAATGCCTAATCAACAAAACAACTCACCTGTCCCTAACATGCACTAACAGGCAAGAGAGCGAGGCTTGAGCTACTCTCCATTTAATTTTTATTTTTATTTTTATTTTTTTTTAAAACCCATTCTTTTTCATCGCACTTGGAAATGTGTTGGGATCCACATCAGTTAGTACTAACAGGCAAAGATCAATCAACTACTAACCTCAGCACACGCATTGCAATTTCACCGTGATATACACCGTTGCAGGTGACGGAATAACCATCATTATGAGTACAAAACTGCTGAAATCAGAAATCGAAAAGTCTCTCAAGCAGCTTATCACTTCTCCAATTAGTAAAGAAACCACACACTCATCACTATTCACATGGAAAGTTTCAAACGATGCAAATAAAGCAGATATACTCACCCGGAGATTTAAATTCATGTCTTTCGAAGATACATGGGCGTTTCTTACGAAAGTTTCGTTGAGATCGCACAAACTTCAACACCACCCCAAACTTTCTACACTTTACAACATTGTGGATATGGAACTCACAACTCATGATGTAGGGGGCCTCACAGAGGTAGACTTCAAAATGGCCAAGACCTTTTCGAAGTTTGCGGCAAAGATAGGAGAGAAATACGAATGAAACAGTAATTAAGATGCGAAATATGTTGACATTAGATTAATAAAGCTTACACATGAAATGAAAACGGACCAATGGGGACGAGCGTGACAATAATCAAAATACAACATCAACTAATGAATAAAGATTGCTCAGTGCGCCCCCTTCAACCTCTTCTCCAGCTTCTCGAACTCCTGTATTGCTATTTCCTCCTCTGGATCAAGCACAGCCTGAACAGAGGAAACTTCAGGTATATAATGGATAAGCATATTCTGTATGCCGCTCTTCAAGGTCTCCTCACTAAGCGAGCACGACTTACAAGCACCTCTAAGCTTGATATAAACTGTACCTGTGGTATCGTCAAACGATCTGAACTGGATGTCACCACCATCATCCTGCAAAGCTGGCTTTATTCGGGTGTTGATCAACTCTTTGATGTCATAGACAACGTCATCTTCCTCTTCATATTCAGCCTCTTCCATCTCTCTCTCCAGTTCTGCCACATATGCTTTCTTTAGAGTAGGGACATTGGAATCAACTGCATTCGTAATAACCCGGCTTATTTTTGGAGTCAAATGCTCCCAATTGAGTTCTTCATTGTTGGAAAGTGCATTTTCAACTTTATTCACCGTCACAAAGTTTGGACCTAACATTATTGAGTGGACCCCGTTGATTTTGTATAATTTCTCTGCTAGCGGTGATTTTTCCACTGCATCGGCCAACGAATCGATCTCTACTGTACTTGTAAACTTTGAAGGAACAAACTGTGTGTCTGATGAGATGAATTTCAGTGCATTTTCGTTTGGTGTTGTCACTGTATGGAGAGATATGAATCTCTTTTGCAATATCCCCAACCTTGATCCTAATCCTGCTTTTACACTATTCCAAGGTAACATGATATTAGAAAAAGTGTCTGATTTTTGTGTTTCTTTATATTAGGAATGCAAAGCATCCAAATTCTATCCACATACCATTAGCTATATTGCTTTGGCAATTTTGGGATCTCCCCTCCTTTTAAAGCTGTACTGTACTAGTCATATCTACAAACTTTTTTTAATTTTTCTATTTTTTTTTTTTTTTTTCGCCATCCAGTCTCCGAGCTTCGGAGTTACTTGGGTCACGAAAACACTTTTTTTTCTTTTTTTCATGATTCTTTTTCCGCCGCTGCACCGCCTTGCTTAAGCCGATGAATCACATTTAAAGTAGCGGAGGATACTTATATACAGCATATATCATAAATTCATAAATTGTCACGGCCAGAAAGTCGGAGAGCATCTTTAAATGAGCTCATAACACAATCCGGAACGCCGACACCATCTGCGAAAGTCATTCCACCAAATGAAAGATTTCCGTTGAACTCATTTTCAGCCAATTTCCAGGCCTTGGCCTTCAAGTCCAAATATCCAACATTATACTGAGGTATAGCATTTTTCACAAATCCAACCTCAATTCGAGCATCATCTCCAAGATTAACGCCGAGAACCTCGTCCATTTTTCTCAAAACGATCTGCTTTATTTCGTTTTCGGATGGAAGCTTTGCAACCTTGTCATACTTTGCACCTCCGATCATGAATGTAACTTTAGTGTATGGATCTTTAATTGGAGAATCAGCTTTTAGTACTTCGCCGGCCAGCTCGTCAAGCTGCTTTTTCTCAACAGGCTTGTCTGATTCCAACACGCTTGTAATCTTTTCCGATGCGAATATCGGCTTGGCACTGTGTTCAACATCAGAGTCAAATATCACTCCTAACAGCTTATCCTCGTCTGCAGAGGCATTAGGAACCAAAAAGCCAAATCCTGTCCTTGGAAGCACATTCTGGTTTGGCACGTAGACATTGGCAAGTGTAACAGTGGTGTATTTTAGTGGGGAGACGAGTTTTGCAAAGTCTGGGCTCTTGAGCATGTGAGATAACGCCTGAACATTGATTGTAGACCTCACATGATCGAACTGTTCCTCAGCAGAGTTATTCTTGAGACTGATTTTACCGTTTGGCAAAGGCTTGATGTCCGAGACCTTAGACCCAAACTTGAACTCAACGTTTGGTGGCATATTGGCATAAATGGCCTTTGGTAACGTTTCGAGACCTCCGCTCAATAGCGTCATTGGAAAATTCCGTAGATATTGAGACATCTTGAGTAAATTCAGCCTTGGCTGGAACTCCTTCTCGTACAACTGGAGATATGGACTTATCTGTGGTTGCTTTTCCGATGTTTTCTTCTTTCCAAACACGGATTTACCAAACATGTATCTACATATTGAAGCGTTTTTCGACTCTATATCGGCCAGCTTCGGCATTACTGCTTTGACACTTAGCTGAGTTCCATCTGCAGCATATATGCCATTCATAATTGCCGAAAAGAGGTTTCTCCACATCTTCTTGCCGAAATGCCGCGTGACAAACTCGTCAACAGTCTCCTCCTTTTGCGCTTCCTTCATAGTAAACATCTCACGACCAATCGCAGACGGAATAGACCGTCCAATACCATCGAGAACAAACTTCAGGGTAGTTTTGGAGTCATCTGGAACTTGTACAATATGAAATCCTCCGGATTTGCTCAATAGGTATTTCTTATTGGCCGCAGCATTAGCGTGAACTCCCTTAATGGTACTTCGCAACTTGAATTTGTCAAGTAGATCAAGCAATATCAAAGTTCCTTGACTGACGCCTCGAAGAGTTCGGGGTCCTTTTTCCAAAATTGTACTTTTTGCATCGCCAACTTTGGTGGGCTGCGATAAGATGTAGCCACCTGGCCTTTTGGATTGTTCATAAACCTTTATCGACCAATCCGGATGGAGCTTGGCTAGAAAGTAGGAAAATGTCAATCCTGAAATTCCTGCACCAATCACTCCGATCCTGGCATTCTTCACTGTGCTTGGTATAGCTTGCTTAATAAGTGACATTTTTTGGCTACCTACAAGTTGAATTGTGCTTATCGATTGGAACACAACGTACTTTGTGAAGGGTAAATAAACAAGGTTCTCAAATTTCCAATCCCAATCATTCCGGGCATTGATATATAATTTTTTGTAAACCAATAGATATCTTCCGAATTGATATACGAGAAACGATAGAGGCCCGGCTATTTTACGACTTGGAAAAAAAAAAGAGAGAAAAAAAAAATGTTTTCCATAAAGCTTTCGCTACAACTTAAGACAACGTTAATCAACAACATTTAGGAAAAATCAATAATTTACACAACAATCTGTCGGCCATCACCATAATCGGAGCTGAATTGCTCAAACTCATTCTCAAGAGCGTCAAAAGTCATCAATTGGCTTGCTTTTTTATTCTGATCGTTGCTTCCTAACGATATATCATTTCTCGAGCCAACAGTCTCGGTTCGAATTCCAACCGGACGTTTGATCAACCATCTATCATCAGTTTTCATCGTGTGCAACAAGTTGAAAATTATGAGATAGTTATCAACCAACAACTTAACGTCAGAGTACTCTTTTCTCTTCAGCTTGTCGGATGCTATACAGTTGAACCTGTATAATGACTCGGCAGCAGCTCGGTAGTCCCCCTCCTTCAAACGTAGAGCATAAGAAGTCCGGTAATACTTTAAAGCACTTTGCAAATCCCCTCCTGCTGCACTAGTTTCGCCTAGAGTGTAAATTAAATCATCAACTATATCAAAGTCTTCGGTAAACTGATACTTGAGAACTGCTGGCAACTCGTTCTGCTGGAACAGTTTGTAGACAAACTGCTTGATTGGATGCTCTCTGATCGATCTGTCCATTTTGAGAATCGCATCGTAGGCCATCTGGAAGTTGTTAAGCTTTAGTGCCAACTCAAAGATCTTGGATACGATATCTGAGTCGTCTGATGCATCCTGTAGCTTATTTTTAGTTTCTAGGGCATCCAAAACGAACCTCAATGCCTCATTATCGGAGCCATTCGATTGCAAAATTAGGCCCAAGTTGTAGAAGTAGCTAGGCTTTGAATCCACTAAAAGAAGCGACGCTTTCGATTCAATCGGCTTAATTGAGTACTGCTCCTTCTCTGTGACCTTATCACTATACTCTGTGATGGCATCTGCTGCATCAACAAAATACTGATGCAACGTTGGGGAACAAAGTTTGAGAAGTACAAATCCTTTCAACACCTTTCCAACTGGGGAGTCCACATCTATAAATGAGGCAAAATACTCCAAAGTAGCAGCATTCGCATCTAAGGACAGCAAAGATGAGACGACATACAAAGTAAACTCATCCTGCAGTATTTCCTTGAATATGTTGGCCATCAACAAGTTGACACTTCCATTGCGGATTAGTGCACCTTTGCCGTACCGTTTTGCAATATAGTTGAACGGTATAGCATTTGAAGGATCGGTTGGTTTCTCAGTTACTAACTTTTCAGTATCGTCCAAAGACAACGAAAAGCTTGAAAGCACAAATTTAGTGTGCTTGTATAGTTTAAATGAGCTCTCAAAAAGCTCAATTGCAGGATCGCAAATGTCAACTGTCACCAAAACTAGCATCAATTGGAATGCCATCCGTTTCGCAAATCCAGCATTTATCCTTCCTTCTGATGCAAGTAAAAAGCGTCCGCAATCACTCCATGAAACATTCTTGGCCGGCTCATAATCAAGAGGATTGAAAGTTATGAGGCGCAAAAGGAATTGCATGACGTTTAATGCATCCGGAATAGAGTTCAAGTTTCCTAACAATTGTTGTATTGCCTGCTTTGTGATACACTTTGACACAACCTCACCGAATATCGACTCCATAAGCTTCGGTATGTTGACATCATCTGCGATATCCAGCTTTCCGTATATTTCCAAGAGCCCCGGAGACCCGAATTCGTTCTCATACTGCTTTAATAACTTTGCCAAAGAAAGTGCAACACTGTAGCTTGTGTCTTCAACCTGCAAAACATTTCTCATACTTTCGGAAACCGATGCAGAGCCGGTACTGAGAGATCCTAGAAGTGAGTTTTTCTTAATAATACTGACACCGCGCACTTTCATAAGATACACAAAACTGTCATCCTCATCGAGACTCTGATCCAATAGTAATGAAACCAAGCTTCCGTCCGATTTAGCAATGTCTTCACAGACGTTTTTGAAACGCATCCATTGAACCTTGGACTCTTCAAGCTTGCCATTCATATTCACTGTTTTAAGAACAGCTTCTTTTAGCGATGTTGTCGAGTCCTCTACCTTGAAATAACGACTGAATATGGTCAATGCACGCTTAATTGTGTAAGCATCATACGGAACACCGTTAAATAATGCTAGTAAGCCAACATTATTAAGCTTTTCAATCGTAGATGCGTTTGAAACTTGTGCTTCAAAGTCTTGTTGCAAAAGTGACTGTGTTGCACAGATGGTCAAAGATTCGGACCATTCATCAGCTATGCCATCTGCTATTTTTCCATGTTGAAGCAAGTAATTATCACCAAGACACCACAGAATCCACAACCTCAATTGGCCAGATCTGTCCGCGATTTCATAACTGTGATAAAGCCATTTAGAACCAGAAAATGGTAATGCGATCTCTTTGAGTCCATCAAGTGTGTAATCTGGGTTGATTTTAAAAATGTACAATTTTCGCACAGTGGCCGGACCAACTATAGAGATTTTGTCTGTGCCCAAGCTTTTTATAAGTTGCTTTGGTGGATATTCACTAAATAGTAGCGAACTTGATTCGCCAGGTAAGTATTGTGAAAAAGATTGTTTCATCAAAAGTTTACCAGTGTCTAGAGACCATATTTGTAAATTCTTGTTGATGGAAATGGTTACAACACAATGCAAATTAGCAATGACCACCGCATCAAGCACAGAATTGGTTGAAACATCAATTTCACCCACTTTGAGATGATCTGGAATGATACTCTGACCTTTGCCAAAAAATCTCTCTTTGAATTTATCCAAGTACGACACGGAGGCCATCGGTATTATTTTCAAATCTTGGTTTGCTGCATCCCTCACTGTGAGAAACAAACTGCCGTCTGTCAGTGAAACAATATTTGTTTTAGAATCAAGAGATTTCATAAAAAACGCACCTCTGAGATCAAAAGCAAAGGGCCTTGAACTGGTGTACCATTCTGAAAGATGCTGTATCTGCTGCTTCGAAGTTTCAAACTCACTTTCAACAAACCAGTTGAGAGATATGGACATTGAAACAAGATATCCCGCTTCTGTAATTAGATCAACTATAAGCGTATCCTGTTTATTTGTGGACTCAAGAATGGTAACACAATTACGCTTGACTGCATCATGCAGCATCAACCGAATGGGATGATACTTGATATCTAAATTGTTGTTTAGAAGAACTGGTGAAAGAACTATTTCCTTTCGTGAAGGTAACACTCTGTAGGAAACAGTGTTGAAAAGTCGGTTTCCATACAATGTCTGATAAAATTCACCAAAGAGTGTAGAATTTTCATTGCTGTTTTCATTATTGTACTGAGATATTCCATTAAATGTCCCTGAGAGTTGGTGATTCCCTTGATCAGGTATTCTAATATCCAAACTGGAAATGGATGATGCTCTAATAGGAACCTCTATATAGGAGCAATCCAGACCACTCATATTTCCAATATGATTTTGCAGATGCTATTGCGCCAACCAAACGGGTTTACAGTAGGAATATCTAAAATGGATGTGTATAACGTAAAATAACAAGAGAGCTTGTCAATCAAAACAATTTAGACGTATCTCGAGTTCCTATTTTTTTTTATTTTTTATTTTTTATTTCAGCCAATCTGCATTTTATTTTTCTTGTCCCGGAATAAGCAGATCTGTGGAATAGCCAAACATGCTTTTATACCTGAAGAGAGAAGCTAAACAAGAACAGAATATATATATATCTACATCTATATCTTATCTTTGCTATAGAACTAGCTTGTCAAAATGAACGGTGAAACTTTTGAAACCAATCGCTTCTCGAATATTTTGAACATGTTGGTGAATCGTATTTTATCGACACTAAACTTGTCATGCAGTTAAGAATAAGCATAAACGTAACAATGCCATAGACAACACAACGCTCAAAGGCAGTGACTTGTACCTATTTGGTGTTGTGTGAATTTGCCTGATATATGTGCTTATTCGCTAATCATAATACTCAACCTTGTACCAGTAACCCACCCAATCCGGGTGATCTAATAATCCAAAGCAATCCCTACACCACTTTAATTTTCATTTCCTTGGGATTGAACTCACTTACACTTTATGTAACCCGCACACAAATGAATTCTAATAATGAGGGTACCGTCGAAAAATCCAAAAAAAAAAAGATGATGTTTTTTGCAGGAGGAAAATTTTTTCGTGAAGTCATCCTTTATAACTAAAGCAATTTCTCGCTTCCTTGCCTGACAATTAACTTCCTCTTTTTCCTCTCGATATACTTTTCTTCTCTGAGTAACAAATATGTTTTAGAATTAATGTATTTTGTTCGTTAAGGTATGCTTTTCTGCTATATCCATATTGGGAGGTTTCGTCTGTGGAGGTAACATAAAAGCATATGATGATCACAACGCAAATAATATTCAAACTAGAGTATATGACCCATTTATTGGGTGTGATCTTAAAATGTCAACTGATAGGCTTTTTACCAAACAGATGTTGCATGTTGAGGTTCATTCACTTTATACAGGGTTACTAACATCCCATTCAGCATAATTTTCATTTAAAATGAAAAAAGTGGTAGTTGGTTCGTGTCTTATGAACTAGTAAGTATATCGAGCATGATCCAGCGTTTCTTTTTGATTTTAGAATATCAAAGCTTTTTATGATGATTCAAACTTTAAAAGCTGGAATTACTGGCTGAATCTATATTTGTTGATAAACGAAGCACCAATACGCAACTGAAACATGCTTTTGATATTCTTCCATCATGCGGGAAATAGCTGGAAATTTTCGAAATCTTTCGATTTGATTGTTACTAACTGTTCTTAGATTTCGAGCATATTCATATTCATCTTGATGAAGCTATAAAGGATTATAAGCTCGTCAAAGGAATGGATGTAAGACTATTGCTAGTGCGTAACTATAGAGTTGACGTATACCGCTCCTTTGCATGACGATTTATAGCACTGGGCACTGATATATATGAGTGACACTGCTTATTAAGTGAGCCTCAGAAACTCACTGTTACTGATTTCGGGGTGCTTGTCAACGATAGTTTGTCTCTACTCTACTCTTCACATTATGCATCTTTTAGGCATATATCTATTTCTTCGATGGCTTAAAATTTGTTCTTCCTTTCTTTTTCAAAAATATGTTTTTACCTTTGTGATCATTAAAGGATTAATGATCAAAGCTATGAATGGTAAGTATTTTCGCTTTTTCTGCATGATATTTTATTCCCTTTTTTTCACAACTTGAATGGTTCAGTTGATGATACCCTAGATGACGAGTCAGATTCGTGTTAAACGATGTTGATAATACTATTTTAATTACCATTCATGCCTTTCTGATGATTTACGCATTCAGGTTGTGATATTTTGCAGTGAAATCAAAGGTAAAAAAATATCATTCGGTCCTGAAAAATTAAGTGAGGCTAAAGTAAAGTTACTTTGATGAATGTCATTCTTGATTGAACGGAACTCTGCGGTTTATTGGATTTCGTTTCTTCGCCTTCGGTACTAACAGAGGCATTTCTTTTAGTAAAAGGAAGTGATTTGCTACCCCAAAGTAAGAGAAAGCGAGGAAAAGGAACCGATTAATTGAGATGAATTTATCGCAGTCATAGGATGAAATTATCTTATATTAATGACAAGCATATGTCTGATACAATTTGAAGACAGGTATAATTCTGATGACACTTATTAAGTGATATGCTCTTTTTGCTGTTCACTATGCTTGCTTTCTCGGATATCTTTATTTTTTCTGCAACATGGATGTTGCTGTTAGGATATAAGTCATGCTCAAGTGTAGACGGAGTATGCCAAAAAAGCAGTGTCATGTATATGATGATTTGCACATTCTCACGACGGTCAACTGTAATTCTTGCAATGCAAGGATGTTTGATGATATTTCAGCTTTGACAAGCTGTGCTGCTGAAAGAGATACTGCTTTTTTGCTGCTGTAAAATGTGTAATGTAAAGTAGGGATTCCTGTTCGTGACTAGTTTCTAAACCTGAGTATATTGTTTGTTGCTTTTGGGTTCTCATCCTTCTTATGGTGCCTATAGTTTATTAATGATAACAGTGTAAATAAATTGCTTCTTCATTATAGGTCAATGCTCAATTGACTTGTATTTGTGCTTTTTTCGCATGAGTTCGGTGAGATTTCCTAATACTCCTGTGTACTTCGGTGTTTCGCGGTTTTTCAAGATCGGAGATAAACTCGAAACGGTATCTCTGAGACAATTAGTTGCTTTATTCACTTCGTTTGCGATGTTTACTTTGTTTACCTCAATGCACATTTGAACTAGTGCCCCTTGAAATTAATGCTATGGAAAGTTATTTTTCTTTCCTGACTCCACAATTGCACTTTCATTATCTCTTTCAGCATTTCCCTTAATTTTCTCCGGAAAGCATATCGACCGATAAGCATGAGTACTATAAATAATTCAATTTTATCCACCTTGAAGGAGAAACCACAACGCTATAAAAAGCACAGAAAGCACACTCGAGCAGCCAAAGCTTGTAGCAGCTGCCGAACCAAAAAAACCCGATGTCTCTGGGTTAATGGGACAGTGAAATGTTTGCGGTGCTTATCTTTAAATATTCCGTGCTCACTGGAAAAGTCGCATGAATCGGTATCAAACACGAGAAAAGAAGAAGGGCAGCGGGAAGATTCGGGCATAGAAATCAGGGGGGATCGTGATAAGAGGTTGGACGAGATATCGGACGATGTCAAAAGCTTAATCGAGCTTTTCAAAAGGAGAGTACCTACTTCCCGAACTGAAATATTACCAACGCTTGATATTGCACGAAACCAGTCGAAATTCTCGGAGTCGCATATTCCCATCAACATGACTGGCGATCTAAACGGAGTGGCATCAGCATCATCGATGAATATGATGGCTATTCTGGCCATGAAGCAGAGTAATGGCAATGCAGTGGGGTTCGAAAACTCGTTACCACGCACAATTCTGGCTGGAATGGGGTATGTAGGCACAGAGTCTGCGATCCGATCTACGAACCCGGTCATTACCGGTATTTTGAGTCGGCAGGAAGGAACTGAGCTGCTAAGAATCTTTACAGACCGTTATGGACGTTGGATATCGTTTCCGGAGTCATACAAAACCGAGAATATATATGAAAAGACACTTTCCCGATGTCCGCTTCTCTTCACCGTTATGTGTGCCTTAGCACTCAAGTACGGAGATCCGGTGCTGAAGGAAAGATGCTATTTGCGGCTTTTACGAGTAATTAAGTATGACCTTTCGCAAACAATGCTGAATCCGCCTCTCTGCCTTGAATACATCCAGGTGCTTGTCATACTTTCATTGTATGGCACAAACCTCAGCGAATCGTTGTCTGTGGATTTGTGTCTTGACAGCTGGGAACTTTCATCACAAGCTCTTTCTATATTCATGAAGATGAACAGACTTGGTCTCTACAGCAGATTGTACTCTGTGGAAGATGTCGAACCGGAATTTAACGAGTTGACCGTTCATCGCATTTGGAATATCATGGTTCTCGTCCATTTGGCATACTGCCTTCTTCTGGGCAGAAAGTCCAACTTCTCTCTTGCCGTATTATGCACGAGAGATGTATCGCAGTTCGGCATGTCGACAAAATTCGACTATCGAATAGTGTCAGAGTGCTCGATCTACTCTGCAATCTACAAGTTCACAATACTAAACGCCAGCCGGCAGACAACAGTCGAGGAGATTGAGAATTGGATGCACCACTGGGATTTCATGTTTGGAAAACCCTTGAACCAGTTCATAGAGATCGATTTTCACTGGGTGTGGATTCTACTGTATCTGAAAGAAGGTGGCTTTACCTTCAATGGTCAATCTCTTTCCTTTACAGTTGCTGGAGATGCATCCAGCTCTGCTGAAGGTTCAAAGCTTCAGGCAATGGAAAATCACGCATACAAGGTTCTGGAGCTAATAGATACCATCAAGGATGATTCATATTTTGCATTTCTCTCCGATCAGATCCATCTAATAGTGTTTTTCGTGTCAATAGTATCGATTGAGTTGCTTTCTTGCAGAATAAACAAGTCGAAAGAACTAATGACGGCAGTAAAAGAATCTGCTACAGGGAAAGTACTAGTTCTACTATTACGATATATCTACAGGTTGCGTAAAGTTTCTACAACGAATGAGCATCCTTTCTTCAAATTCAGTACGATTCTTGAGCAGTCACTCACGTCAAAATTCGACAAACAGGATCTTGAAGCAACCGGACTGTATTCGGAAAATGCCGGAATATCGGGAACACCGTACACTTTCGAAGATCCCGGAGATGAAGAGGAAGAAGCTCAGGAATTAGGACAGTTATAACCACCTTCCGATAATAAATAAGTGTATTTTCTCATATAGAATAGATAGAAGTCGAACGAAACATGAAAAGGGGAAAAAATTAAAGCGATATATAGGGAGTGTATTGCTAATATTCCAGTCATGACATTTCTTCACTGCTGCTAACAGCTAAGACATGCATTATCGTAATACCTGTGCATTGCAAGTTTCAATATTTTCGTATCAGTAATATCAAGCATGCCCAAAAACTGTACTTATCATTAACATCCCGCAATTTTCCCAAAGTCTGTATGCCTACTGGCAAAATACAAATCATGCGGCTTATTTCTTTGGCTTTGGCTTGATATCAAGAATAGCCCTAACCATGAAGAAAAGAGAGGCTCCCAGGGAAATAGAGAAGGCAGCGTAATATGGGTACAAGTAAAGCTTTGATCTTGGGAGTGCCTTCCAAATTGGCTTTTTTGAAGTTTGGTAAAACTTCTGTAGTTCAATAATTCTTTTTGGGTCTGCAAATGTCATTTTTGTAGTCTTGTTGATACAATTTAGTTAGTAACAGCTCAAATTTTGAAAGAAGTTGCAACACTTATTTTGGCAGTAACAAATTGTGCATAAAATGTGCGTAAAATGTGCTTTCCGTTTGCAATAGCGATACCGATGACTTACTTTGACGGTTTATTGATTAATTTGCGTTCTGAATCAAAAGAAACTGTTTATTATGAACTCTTAAGTGTACTTTAGCTTGCATCAAAATTCTATAAATTCAGAACCGTAATAAGGTTTGACTGACTGCAGTTAAGGGGAAAAAAAAATAAAAACGAAAATAAAAAAAAAAATTAAACTCTCACGCCATTCCTCCAGCGACCAATCAAAAATCCGAAAAAAATAGTGTTTTGCAGAGGTAAAAAAAAAGCTGAAGCTCATACGCGAAAAGGCAAATGCTTTCGGTCGACGGGGTTGGTTACGTAAGCAGGCAGCTGGAAATACCACCATAAATAATGTGGTAGTAACGGACATTATTTTAGGCTAATGGTACATGTAGTGTACAAAATATGATACATACGTTTATCCAACAGGCTTAAATCTGGAAGTCATCATCAGCCCAGTTTGTCTTCGCACCGAACTCCTCCTTCAATGCATTAAACTCCTCGTTGATCTGTTCCTGACTCATCTTCTTTTCCGGTTTCTTTTGATGTGTTTGCTTAGATGGAGCTCTGAAAAATGCACCATCTGTATTCTGGCTGCCTCTTTTAGAGTGTCGTCTCTGCTCTCTAGGTGGATCATCTTCAAAGCTTACTCTTCTACCATTATTCCTCTTGGAATGATTTCGGCTTGATAATCCACCTTTCTCTTTGTGAGAGTCTGCACGTCTGTCTAATTCAGCTCTAGAATGCCTCTTTCCAAACTTTCTGTCTGCATCATGACCTCCAAATGTGCGATGTCCGTCCCGCTTGTCTTCTTTCTGCTCATTTTCATGTTTCCTGTCGTTTCTAGACTTTACATTCTTGCTTTTCTCCTTCTGAGGCACCGAATTTCGTATCATGTCGGCGAGCGTAGTCCCGTTTCCACCCCAAGAGGATTTATGGCTGTTATCAGTATCCTTGGAGGCCTTCTGCTGTCTTTCAGGAGAAACATGCTCTCGTGAATATTTCGTGTCTCTCTTTCTGTGATTAGTACCTCCTGCCCTCCTGTGAGCTTCTGAAGATGGAGGTGGTGTAAGGAGTTGCTCTGTATGTACTCTGGTTGTCTTTGCAGGTGCATCTGCCCACCTTGACGGAAGAAATGTGCTTTTTTCAGACTTTTCGGACTTTTTAGACCTTTCATACTTTTCATACTTTTCAGACTTTTCCATCTTATCAGAACCACCCTTTCCCTTTGCCAATCCCTTGGACTGACTCTCCTTGCCTGTTTCAGCTAACCGATCGGAAGTCTCAACTGGGAATAAACGTTGCGTTTCCTTAGATAGTTGATTTTTGGGCACAGGGTGAAATTCTTCATCTTCATCTTCATCTTCCTCATCCCCAACATTGCTATACCCCTTGGATTCTGGATCCATCTCAGATCTATCCATCTTATCCTCAACACCATTCGCTAAAACTTCATGATTCTTCAACTTAAATGCCCGCTTCTTGAAAGGATCCTCGTTATTATTAGAAGTAATATCAGCCTTAACTGCCTTCTCCACTAGTGATTTATCATCAGCCCATCTCGATGCTAAACCGGACTTTATAATGCCACAAAAGATAGCTCCAATTAGTATAATGCCCACGAATATCATATCACTGTATGCATTTAAAGTGATCATCGTGTTGTTATCAAATCTGTATACGTATACGATATGAATCTTATCGCATATGACCACCGTGTACAAAATGCACTTACCATGATTGTAACTTTTGAAACACAAACCTCCCAGAACTTTTTCCAAACTGCTACTCCCTTGCTTTTATATGCTTTGGACTTTTACAGGATATAAAAACTTGATACATTCATATGTTCTGTCGTTTGAACAGTGTGAAGAGTTTGTGGAAAAAGCGACACAAAAAAAGGAGGAAAATAAAAAATAGAATAGAAAATGAAAAAGCCGAGATGAGCTAGCTAGCTATGGGAATGAAATTATGTACAGGGAGAAAAGCGAGTGCGGAGAGAGACCGATTTCGATTGATTTCAATTTCGATTTGCATCTCAATTCCAATTTCAAATCCTAATTCCATCTTTCTACCTAGCACAAGTCCATTTTGAATATTTGTCCTATAGGGGTTTAATTGGCTGAGAGTAGTGGCCATAGATATTTGTGCTATTCCAAACAGAGATTGATAATTCAGCTTATTTCCGACTCAATTGCCACAATTAGCACCTTGCAATTGATTGAAATATCTCAATTGCTTAACCACCAATCATAGTTTTTCATTCTCAATTATCCCCGACTTATACTCATCGAATATGAGTATTTCACGCTTCTTATTGAGGCAAAGATCGGTTTGCTGCGTTTCTAGAATTATAAATATGTCTTGCTATCCACAAAGACAATCGATGCCTTTAAATAGACGGTATTTGAGCGAGGAAAAAGGTACAAATGGCAAGGGAACAAAGAGAAAAGAGGAAAAGCAAGTTAACAAGACTAAATCAGACAAGAATGCCACTGATAAGAAGCGGAAAATACCCCCTTCATTCAAAGATGCAAAACCCTTTATCAAAAGTGAAAATTTACGTACAACCAGACGGCCATCTGCAGATGAGCAAAAGAAGATATTAGCAAGTATCGAAGAGTCAGTGCGAAAGGGAGATTACAAGAAAAGCCCATTTGCGCTCTGGAAGAAGCTTGGAATAATATTTGGATCGACAGCTTTGTTTCTGGCAGGTTTTGTAGTTTATCAGACGTTTCAAGGTAAGCCGGCCTTTTTCCCATTGTGGTTCAGCAAGATTGTTCCTTTGAGCCGGGCGTCAGGTGTGGAGAACATACAATTGGAAAAGCTGCGGGATGCAACGAAGCAGACACTATTATTGAAGCTTTCAATGAATACACAGGTGCGATTAATGCTAGGATTGCCACTTCAACTAGGTGATTTTGAACGGTTTGATGTGAAAATTGAGTACAAAAATTACACGATGGAAGGCTACCAGATCGACTGCACAAAGAGCTGGCTTCATCCAAAAGTATCTCGAAGAAAACGTGAAATTGTGAGCATTCCAGAAAACTTCAATGGTATACTTGAGCCTATGAGGGCAGATTCGGCACCAGATTACGATCCTATCGACGAACAATACAGTAATCAGAGAGATTACAGTATTCTTTTGGAAGGAAGGATTCCTGTTCTGGATAGTGACACGTCAAATGCAGATAAGGGCACCGGCTCGATCACATTTCGAGGATTAATCGATTTTGATCATACCAAGACGATAAAGCTCACGAATGTGATTGTCTCCTACAAAGAGAAAGGGTCTCCAAAGATTACTAAGCTTTGGTAGGCTACAGGAGTCGGTCTTTTGTATTATGTACATGTAAATAAATATTTCATGATGCTTTAGGTATTTGAATGCATTATATATCTATGCATCTATACCTATGCTTCTATACCTATGCTTCTATATCTATACTTATATATCTATGCATCTATATCTCCATACATTTCCTATATTCTCGTACATGATAGATTGCTTGCTAAAATATTAAAATGCTTTTAGCACAATCGTGAATACTTTATATCATATTTATTTCATCAATCCTGCTTTCCACTTCGCGGTAGAGATCTTTAATCTTAAATTTTCGTAATTTTTCAGCAAGCTCAGCAACAGAGAAGATTGATAAGAAGCAATATGACACAATATTAAACGCAAATCGGCTCACTTTATATGATTTTCAAGACACAGAGAAACGCATAATTATGAGTCTTATCAAAGATTCCAAGATCTCGGTTGAGGACCCTTCTGATTGGTCCGGAACCATGATGCCATCAGTTTCCACACTTGATTCAATGCTCAGATGTCAAATATGCAAAGGCTTTCTTAGGGCTCCGGTTGTTACCTCTTGCGGACATATCTTTTGCTCAATATGCATCAGAGAAGCTCTTACTACAAAGGGCAAGTGTCCGTTATGCCAGGAAGAAATCTTTGAGAGCGGATTACGGAAAGTTTTGCTTTTAGATGGAGTTGTGGACTGGTTCAAAAAGCATAGAGCCGAGCTTTTCAGCAATCTCAAGAAGGCAGAAGTTATATCTGACAGCCAGGAAGAATCCTCTGAAAGGGTTCTGCCGAGTGGAAAAAGCAGCAATGTGATTGACTTGACAAAAGACTCTCCATTCACTATCACAGCAAGCAATTACGGAAATTCAACGGTAGAGCAACAAACGCTCGATATTAGCCATATCTCCAAGCAGAGTACACAACAAGTATCTACAGCATCTGCTCATGAAACAAGTCCCGATGCCGATATGCTTGTCCAATGTCCAGTTTGCTCCAAGTACATGACGATTGAAAAACTTCAAGGGTCGCACATTGACAAATGTCTTAGTGGACAAAGCGACAAGGACCACAAACCACAAAGTTCACCGAGGAAAGGCAGCAATAAAGGAACAGGATTACATTTGCGAAGTGACTTTGAGATTAGCAGGCTGCTGCATAGTAAAAAGAGAAAGCACGAAAATGGATCGTTTCAACTACAGCCAGAAATACAGAAGAAGAAGCAGCGAATTCCAAACTTGGACGTCATGATACCGACAAACAGGCTTCGGGAGAAGCTGAATTTATATGGGTTGAGCACCGGCGGACCCAGACAAAAGCTGGAGGCCAGAATGAAGCAGTATATAAATCTCTACAATGCGAACTTGGACGCTTTGCATCCGGTGGATGACAGAGTGCTAATTGGCAGATTAAGCCGGTGGGAATCGCTGGTAGAGATAAGTGAGAGGCAGGATGATAAGGCGAGGGATAACGGGAAGAGTAATTCGACTGAGGCGATACAGAATGCAAAGCAGAATGCACACAGTTGGAAGGTCAAGTACAGAAGCAGTTATAAGGAGTTGATCGAGCGGGCCAAGGCGAGCGTTACCAAGTTGAGTAAAGACGGAGCAGCTGATAATAATACATTAAGTGCAGAGAAGGGCGGTGATGAAGAAGCAAAGAGAGAAGCGTAGGAGTTCATTTATAAATGCAGTGTACTTAATATTTATAAGCATGTGTATGTAATGCAAGATGTGAGCAAGTCAGCCAGATGCAAACAAGATGATGCAAAATGCAAGATGTAAGCAAAAAGTATGCAAGATGCAAGATGTAAGAAAATTGTAATTAGTGGTGGATGCACACATTTGAATGCATCCTTCTAGAATGTACTATATCCGATATATCTCACCCTGGTAGTCCTTCTCGCTTACACCGTCCTCAAGCAAGTATGGCTTGCTCTCTATAATGCGGAGATCTGGAATATAGATCCTGGAGTCTGGATGATTGCCTCTGTCTGTAAGACTATATGTCACTTCTAGAACTCTCTGCACCACTTCAATCGTATTCCTCAATGAGGAAATTAGGTCTCCTCCCGTCTTGATGAACCGGTCGGTAAGCAAGCCAATGAACAAGTCGCCAGAGCCGGAAAACGAGGCGTTAATTCTTGGAGTAGTAATCACAGTAATGCTGCTTTTGGACGTTGCACATACACATGAGATCTTCTGCGTGTCCTGAAAGTTGACCGAGGTTATCACTAGGTTTTTCACACTGAACATATCGAAGAATGCACCAATAGCCTGCGTGAGTGAGGCCTTATCGGTGATGTTGATGTCTGTCAACTTTTCCATCTCGAACTGATTTGGAGTCAAGAGATCCACGGAGAAATTGCTGCCAGCTGGCCTTAGCAGCTCCTTATAAACGGCCACCAACTCCTCTGCGACATACAGTTTGCCGTGGTCGCCCATTATGGGGTCGATTACTATTTTTGTGGAGGGCACAAGTTGTTGAAGAATTTCATGATTGACGATTTCCAAGACTGCCTTGCTGCATATGTAGCCCACTATGACGGCATCATATCGCACGTGTATCTTTTGGAGGCCCCGGAAGAGCGACCTGATTATTTCCGGATCTGTTTTGGAGCCTTTAAAGGAGGCGTACCCGGGGTGGTTGGAAAAGTTGGTGGTGTGAATACAGTCCACGTTCCAACCTCGAAGATTTAACGGAAACTGGATGGCATCATTTCCGACTTTTCCGTGGACCACGTGTGAAGATATGGTTAGCAGATTTCTGGCGGTGTGCGGATGCATGGAGAATGAATTCGAAGGAGAAGAATGAGAAGAGAAGATGACGAAGATAAGAATGAGAAGAGAAGAAATAAAGGATAAAGAGAGGTGAAAATAAATGAAAAAATAAATGATGAAAATAAATGATGAAATAAATAAAAATAAAAAACATAGTATATCCAAATTTACAACTACTATACATCTCACACTAAATATTAAACTCGTAAATTATAAACATCATCATACATACGTGAACTAAAATGTAAACAGCACATCAAGCAAAAGCAGAAAGTATTCAGAAAAGTAGAAAAGCGAAGTGTATGCAGTGCTCAGTTCTGCTTCAAGCCCAAGGAAAGTCCCTTGACGTTTCTGGCATGCGTCAAAGCTGCAATCACAGCAGCTCCGACACCGGAACCGTCCTGGGCCTTGACGATTTTGATTGGGTGGTCCTCCTCCTTGATACCGTCCCATCCGAAAACGTCACTCAAGCCCTTAGCAGCTCTTTCTGGGAAGTGGGGGTACTTCATGTAGACAGAGCCATCTGCAGCAACGTGGCACTTCCTGTAGTTCATCTTCTGGCAGACGGCAGAGATTCCGCAGATGGAGAGTCTGGCAGCTCTGGTTCCGATGAATGCAGAAATCTTCTTCGCATAGAGTCTCTCCTCAGGAGTGGTGTTGATGGAAAGCTTGGTCTCAAACTCCTTCTTGGACTCGGCCAAGTCCGGGGTGTCGTCGCTCTCCAAGTTGGACAAGAACGAGGAGTCCAAAATGTAGTCCTTGGCCAACTTCTTGGCGCCCTCGGAGTCCTGGGCAAGGTCCTTGAAGAGGTATCCGGTCTCGTAGCCCTCCAACAAGATCTTCCGGATGATTTCTCCGAGGTAGTAGCCCGCAGTCATCTTCTCGAAAGCCTGCTGACCCGGTCTAGGCGACTCCTGGTCGATCTGCACGTCGTACTTCGTTCTTGGGAGCACTCTGTGCTTGTTGTCGAAGGATCCGTACTCGCAGTTGATCAACATCGGTGTGGCAAGCGAGATATCGTCTGGGAGCTGGTTGTGGATCTTTGGAACGTCTGCAACAACATCGTAGTATGCTCCGTTCACACCCGTGCCGAAGATAACGCCCATAATGGTGTCCGGATCCGTGTATCTGGATGCAACAAGCGTTCCTGTCGTGTCGCAGATGAGGGCAACGAGCTTGATGGGGATCTCTCTCTTCTCGATCTCGTCTCTGAGCAAAGCTGCCGCGTCATTGCCCTCAACACCGGGAATATCGAATCCCTTGGTCCACCTCTGCAAAACGCCACTGTCGATCTTGCTCTGGGTGGTTGGGTAGGAGAACGTGAAGCCGAGAGGGAACGTTTTGCCCTCCGGGATCCCGTCTGGGTTCTGCTCCTTGAGGAACTTACCAAGACACTCTGCCATGAATCCAAACAACTCCTCTCTCTTTCTCGTGGTTCTGATGTGGTCTGGAAGACGGTACTTGGTCTGGACCTTGGTGAACTTGTGGTTGCCTAGGAGATGCACAATGACAACACGCATGTTGGTTCCACCCAAATCCAAGGCCAAGTAGTCCCCAGTCTCACTTCCGTCCGGGTAATCCATAACCCACGTTGGGTTCATTGGGATCTGGTATGGGTCATTGTTGTCGTGCAATCCCTTTTTGAGTTCCTGCACGAACACGTCGATAATCTCGTGAAGCTTCTCCTTTGAGACCCAGAATTCGTTCTGGAATGTGTCCAAGTTCCGCTGGAGGGGTTGGCTGAGTGTAATTTCTTCCTTAGCCATGATGGTTGATTTATTTATCTTAGTGTAGACTAGTGCCTGGTGTGACAGTTCTATGTCCTGTGTATAGTCAAATATACGTGATGCAGAAAAAGGGCTTTTTCTTCCTCAAAAGTGTCGCCTTCTCAGAACTGTTCACTGGTGCAGCCTCACTCTATTTATACCAGTGTTGAAACCCCTTGTTTTTTTTCTGTTTGTTCATTTCTGGGGGTTTTTTGGCGATTTTTGGCGATTTTTTGGTGATTTTTTTCCGATTTTTTGTCCTTTTTTTTTGGCTTCTTTGGGCTTTCTCCATTTTCTTTTTTCTCCATCTCCCATCCTGACTCGAGTGATTTTCAAAAAAAAAAATTAAACCTATTATTCCTCAAACAGTTCCCGTTCCTAGAAAATCAGACAATGTCTCCAAAAGTTTTTCCGGTTTGTGTGGGCTGCTGGACGAGTCCTCGCTGATTCACCCATTGTTCTCTGTGGGGCACGGAAAATTATTCCCCTCAGAACCCCGTACTTTCGGACGCGAATTCTCCATGCAACGGAAAAATTCTCTTCACGGATATTTGTGGAGATTTTGAGGGGAAATTCCCTCATGATTCCCCACTAAAAATGGAAGGAAAACTCGGGTGGACAATACAAAACAATGCTTCCGGCAATACCCAAAACTCACACCTTCGTATCATTCAAGAATATTCCACTCTTCAATTCCATCCTTGCTGCCCTCCATTGTTACATGATTCAGGCAGAATGCGAATTCTATCGATACTACGTTCATTGTTGCACTATTAGACTACTTTGTGGTTGTCCTTAATTATGTTTAGTTAAATAAAGTAGCGAGTACATTGATCTTCGAAACTATCATTCTTCTTTTAGATTATTCCTTTTTTTCCGAATATTCCTCAACCTGGGGAATGGCAATCTGGTAAGCCTCCATTATGATTGTAGTTTCGTGGACTTTTTTTTTCAGTTTGTATATTTTTGTGGGGTGACACCCCACCATTAGATTATCATTAAAATGGACACGGCAGTCACGGAAATTACCTCCAGAAGTGTGTATTCCTTGAATAGACAACCGCATCCACTGCTGAAATCATCATTGTCGTCGTCATCCAAAAAGATGTTGCCTTTTCGATACTGAAACTCCTCGGCTTCGAAAACTGCAGAATCATTGAATGTATCATTGCTCACGGCATCTTTGATAATCTTGGCACGTCTTGCAGCAGTCGAAGCGAGCCATTTCTTAATTTGCTTGTTTTTCACATCCCCGGCATTGATTTTCTCGCTCAATGAGCCATTTCTCAATTCCGTCGTCGTTTCGGAATCAAACTCGCTCATGCTAAATAATCCGGCCTTCTTCAATACCTTTTTGGGGTCTTGCTTCTCCGCGTAATGCTGTAATCCAACAAGAAACTCGCTTAATGGCTTTGTCCGATTGGTTGCACTGGCTGCAAACACTCCCCAATCAAGATGTTGTTGCTTCCCATTCCCCGTAATTTCATCTACATCTTCCTCTTCTTCGTCTTCCTCGTAATCCTCCTCCTCATCTTCCTCGCAATCCTCCCCCTCTCCATTGTCTTTTTCCTCATTGTCTTGCCCATTCTCGGGATTTTCCGCATTGTTGTCTTCTTCCTCTTCGTCATCTTCGTCCTCACAGTCATCTTTGCCAAGCAAATGTTTGACTTTCTTTACAATCTTTTCAAAGTGGCTAGGCGACGCTCTTGCAAGAAATCCCACCCACTTATCTTCTCCCAATTTGATGTATGAGGTGGCATCTTTTTCCAATTCATTAAGCTCCTGAGCCATTTCGTCCTCATCTTGGTTTCCTTCCTCTTTTTCGACTTCCCGCTTTGTCAATGGTTCAAATAACCCGATTGCATTGTTCTCATTGGCCCGTGTAAGGACGTTTTCTGGCACAATACTTGTCATGCAGACATGTGTGAAACATGTGGTTGTTGCTATTATGCTTAGCAGTATCTGATTCTTCATTTTTGTTTTGTTTTGCCGTTAATCTTTTGAAATACTGACTGGTTGCTTAGCATTGTGTACACCATGATAAGTCGAATGCACAAAACTACAAGGTAAAAAAGGATAATTTATAGTTTTGTGGAATTAAGCGCCGAGAAAATATCGAGTAGTCCTTTCCTGCCCCTACATTTTTCTTCCCTCTTGCCTATTAGAGCAGAAACAGAGAACCCGGAAATAAGGAGATCCAGGCAAGAAAAGCGCAAAAAAAAAAAATTGGGGGTGCTGGTGTTGTCTAATCTGCTTTACCGACTGATGAACTTCTTCTTTCGGGCATACTAGCAGTACATCCGGCAAATCGATTGGCACATTTGATAATGAAGAATGAATCAAGCGAAGGGTAATCAGTTTGCGGCACAAGCTTCATCAAATGCAGATCGTGAAGGCAAAAAACAAACATCTAGGCATAGAAAAAATGATGCTGGACCTAGAAAGGCAACCGTAGAATCATGTGAATGCCTTAAAAAGATCGTCGATCTGGATACAAAATCAACAACAACGGCATTGGGTGTTCCCGAAGCAGTCAATAATTCGGCAATACTGAAGTATAGGGATCTTGAAGGATATATAAATGAATTAGAAGAGAATTGGGAATCAGTCGAGCAATCAGGTAAGTTTACACGTGACATTATTCATTTTCATCGAATTCCCACTAACCGGACCACGAATTTTGAGCAGATATGCAAATTTTGAAAACTAATGTGCAGCTTGACACTTTGGAGAAAAGAGTTGGAAACCTTGAAGCACTCACTGATCAACTTGATAAGTGGTCTTCGCAGCTTGAGAAAACGACCAGAAAGTACAGGGACGATCGACGCACGAAACACCGTGATAGTTTTTGGTGAATTGAGAAAAAGAATGAAATAAAATAAAAACAATCAAAAAAATGTGACCTCGGGCAAATTCAGTCTGCAGCCAACAAAATATTGAGACGGCTCTCAACAGCTTTAATGTGCATCAGCCATGTGATAGGTCAAAATGCAAACCTTCGGGCAAGAATTGAGCTGTTTTTTTTTTATCTGGAAAAAGGCATTTTTTGAATCGATAAATGTTGACTGCATGGAAGATGATGGCAAATTTGGAGTACGAAGTGGTTCTCCACTTTTCGAAAAGGAACCTTGTAGGGAGTATTGGTCTTTGCATTGATCAGCATGGTATGGTGTTATCTTTTGCAGAAGCGGATTTCTCCCCAACAAATTTGTGGAGTGTGAGGAGCTGAAAAATAAAATCACAAAATTATCGTCCTGGATTTAACGTTAGATGCACTTTTGCCATAATGCGGTTGGGTGCAGATCGCGGCATTAATTCGAGCAGGATTGTTAACTTTTTTTTAGTGCATGTGAATACGAAAGAAAAATAATTAATACGAAAGGACCAAGTATCGAATAGACCGAGTTTTGTCAAAAGGAAAATAGCATGCTTTTTCTGAATTTTGCATATTAATGTAGCTGAGTAGTATCTAATCAGCAGTATCTTTTCGTTTTCCTACCAGCAAAGTGTATATAACCAGGAGGAGGAAGACGTTTGGTATTCAGTATCTAATGCCGAGCTTGCGTATTAAAGCTCATATCGAATAGGCATATAGGATAGATTTGCGACACACGGTGCAGAGATTAATAATAACGATAAGCAATATAGGCCAGTGAGAATAATCACAAAGGCAAGAAACATCAAATAAGCCAGAGCATATTAGGTATATGTGGTAAGAGATTGCATTACTAAGCATCACAAGACTACAGGAATACAAGACTACGAGAATTACAAGATTACAAGATTACAAGAGTACGAGAATTTCAACATTACAACATCATCACAAGCAACAAATCATCGATTTACATCCCTGATTGCATCGATCACAAATACAATACCCAACCATGAGTAGCACATCGTCAACTTCCATATCAGGCAATGTGGTCACGGGATCTACAATATCACAAAATGAAAGGCCTTCGCTTTATAGGCGGCATTCACCTTTGAGGATAAACGAGTTGGTGGACAACACATCCGATTCGCAGGTGGAGCAGACCTATCAGGATACAGGGGCGGTAAGCGTAAGCATGCCGGATAGTGCGCATGCAGAAATTGGCAGGGCAGAAGACATAGGGGATAGTCGAAAGCAAGGAGGTGGTGCAGGATCCAGTTTGCTTTCTTCAGCATCGAGCGAGACGTTGGTTACACGAAGTCCGAGTGGGCGCGACTGTTTGGTAATGGATGGAAGTGGTAAAGTGATGGCTGAAAGTGGAAATGTGGAGGATGGAAGTGGCAAAGTGGTGGATAAACGCGGCAACATGGTGGATGAAAGTGGCAAAGTGGTGAACACAGATAGCAATATGGTTGATGACAGCAGCAACATGGTGGATAAAAGCAGCAACACCATCGATAACAGTACTATTTTGGACAAAGTGACGTCGCATCCGTTAATCACAAGCTCAATCAACTACATGCTCGAGCGCACAATTCACACTTCAAGCTGCTACTTGAAAGCGGCACCAGGCAGTGGGGGTTACCCGGAGAAACCCTGCGAGCCCCACGACCCCAGCATCGATGTTTCACAGAGTGTCTGCGGAAAAACACAAGACACAAATCGTGCCAAGTACATGGAGCATGCAAAACGGTTGAGGAGCAGCGTAAACACGTTTGAAAGCACGGGCTTGGCAACGGCCAAACGTCCGAAACTCTCAACGGTCAAACAGCGGGGGCTTCTCACTGAAAATAAGCTCCCTCCACCGATTCCGACTGGATACGGCGTGCCGTGGGCCCAGCCGACGGTTTTGCCGAGGATGGCCGGCAGCTTACGTCAGCAGGTGACGGTGAACTCGGCGATTTCCGCTCAAAGGTCGCTTCAGGACTTGACGGAGCTCAGTGTGATAAATCTCAACATTGAGAGCAGGCGTCGGCTGGAGATGTTGATCCATTTTTTGAAGTTGGGAAACGGTCAGTTGAGCGAGCGAATCGAGAATCTTATTCGGCAGGTGGAGAGTGTAAGCAGAAAGAGGGAGGGTGTGGATGTTGGAGCGAAAAAGAGGCAGAGTATCGATTCTACAAGCAGCAACAGGAAAAGTATTGATTCTGCAAGCAGCAATGGTGGATTGTATGGATTTTCTTCGGGAACAGAGAACACAGATGAAGCCAGTTCCAACGATGAGGGATACAGCCAGTTCATCTCGGATGATTCGGTGCAGCAGATCAAAAACGACATTGTGGCAACAGTGAAGAAAATCGTCAGTGTGGTTTCGAAAGTGTCGGCAAGCTCTCTGTCGGAACCTGCTCGGTCCAACGTGCGTGAGGCACTTCTAAAGCTCCCTAGCAACTGGGCGACAATGTTTGAGCGTGAAAAACGGCACGGAGCAGCGGAAAACGGACTCTCAGACGATGAGGATAATTCAGGCTGTGCATCGTCGGAAAACGAGCTTGATGACTCCAGTTCTGTGGACACAAGCTCCGTCGATACGCGGTACGAGGACTCGATGGAGTTCCAGAAGGTAGACGGCGAGGATTCGAACCCCGGGGCCGGCAGCAGGAGTTTGGCGACTCCCAGCCTCTTTTCCAACTTGTTCCGGTACAAAGGAGGACTAAGCCGCGGATCTGTGGCCTCCACGAGGGCAAGGAGGTGGCTCCGGCGGAAAATCCGAAGCCAGATGTCGTACGATACCAATGGCAAGGTTTTGGTGTTGGCCCAGGAGTCGTTGGACATGATCAACAAGATCATCAAGTTCTGCAACGAGAATTTGGACAAGGCCGAGACCTGGAACTCGTCCAAGCAGGACCAGCAGAGGGAGAACTTGAGGAACAAGCTTGAGGACATGGACTATGTGTCGACTCCTGGCCGGAGGGGGGGAGACTAGGCTAGTGTTTATAGAATAATAATGAATAAAGAGTTACGGTATCTTTGAAGTAGTGGCTGTGTTGCGTAGATCTGCTTAGATATTACTTATTGCTTGAATGCTTACTTACTTACTTACTTACTTACTTACTTACTTACTTACTTACTTACTTGCTTACTTGCTTACTTGCTTACTTGCTTACTTACTTACTTACTTGCTTACTTAGATGTTACTTATTACTCAAACACTTACTTAGTTGATTATTGCCGATTAATTCAAAACCTAGATTCTCACCTATACTTGGTTATTACTCGCTATCACCTAGAAGATATTTATATATTACTCCGTCGTTATTTAAGTACTTACGTACTTGCTTATTACCTATTGCTTTAAGACTCACATACTCGCTTGCTTACTTTACTAGATATTACTTACACATTATTTAAATTCCTACTTACTTTTTGCATACCTATTTATTATTTCACTGCTTATCATTTAGATACTACTTTCTTATATTGATATTACTTATTACATAGATAATTCTGATTGCTGAATGCTTTCATAACATTTACTAATTACTTAGTACTTAGATATTACCTATCACTTGGATGTTAGTTATTGTCTGGATATTAATTATCTATTAGTTACCACTTACATGCTTACTTGAACTTGCTGTCACTTAGATGTTACCTGGATATTTACCTATTAATTGAATGCTGACAGGTACATCTATTTCTTGGCTATTCCTTAGATGTTACCTAGATGTTACTTATTGCTTAAATACACACGTACACACTTATTACTTAAATGTCACTCAATTCTACCGGTTACTTATTCCTAGTATTACTATTACCCCCGTAGCATTATTCGCATCTATTCCTATTACCCCCGTGGCATCTTATTCCCATCTATTCCTGTTTTCTGATAAATTTATCTTCCAGTACTCGGCCTGTCTTACTCAGTATCTTAATATGGCAATATAGCATATCCCGACACTCCAATATATTTTAGTCAGCTTCCCAACATCCCAGAGCATTGCAAATTTGCATATTTGCAATTTCCTACCAGCATATATCTACTCCGTTTACTTCAATATTCAACTCTTCTCAGGTTATATCAATACACACAACTATGATCCTGACGACTGCTTTACAATCACAATTCGTCGTTTAAAACACAAGCATCACACACAGTACTCATATACCCTACAATATGAGGGAGGAAATTCGCAGAGAATCAGAATAAATTGTATTTGGCTCTAAAAGGGGAGCCTATTACCGCCTTTGGGGTTATATTGTATGTTATAAGAAAAATTGAAAGATATATTGATAGAATAGTGGCTTATATTAAGATATATAGCCATGAGAGTCTCTAAACAAAGAGGTAATAATAATAGAGTAAGATAACACAAGGGATGCTGCTAGACCCTCATATATTCTTACTCTGGAAAGGTCACATATCCGACATATGGACAATGACCTATTCAAAGTAATCAAAAAAGTAAGAAAGGTAATTCGCATGGCTTTAACACCTGTGAAATACAATATAAGTGATAAAAGATAAAGTAAGATATGATTGGTCCAATGGTGTAAATAAAAAAGAAGATTTCTCGAGGTTGGACCTTTAACAACAATTGTCCCTGTAATATTCTGCAGATGGTAAATTATTCCAACATAATAACCCCCTCTCACAACTTTGTACTCTCCAAAAACCTCAAAACAGCAGGAAATGTCGAACGATCGAGACTTCCATTGTGTTCCACACCAAGGTACCGCACTACACCATCAATAACCACAGCCGCATACCTGAATGTGCGGGCAGGAACATACTCGTCGCCCTCAATCGAAGCCAAGCCCAATTCTGCACTAAAAGCACCCTTTGGGTCACTGACAAACTTCACTTCACCTTTATTTCCCAATGCCTTACCCCAAGCGGCCTGGACAAACGGATTGTCCGTGGTGAGCACATAAACCTCATCAGCCCCGTTATCCTTCAACTGCTTATAACCCGAAACAAAGCCTGGAATGTGTCTTTCAGTGCATGTTGGAGTAAATGCTCCTGGTGCAGCAACAAGCACAATAGTCTTACCTGGAAGGATTTTCGACAAATCAACCGAGATCGGTCTTCCAATTGAGCAGATATTCTCATGCTCTGGTGTGTATGGGATGTATCCCAACTTGATGTTTGTAGGAATGTGGTCTATAGGATTGACAGTAAAGTTAGCAGTGTTAGTATAGTGATCTCATATCAATTAACCGACCACATCCCATCTCTCGATTGCTTACCCCCAACTGTAATTTCTCCCATGTTGTAAATAATTGATTCTTGATTTTGGTGTGTATGTTAGGATGGGAAGTATCAGCAGTGTCAGTTAAATTAGTTCTGTCTACCCTTTCATGTGGCGGCTTGCTGCTTTATATATACCGATAAGAGCGTGTGCACAGCCTTTGAAATCCGCTGATATACTTAGCACTTTTTTTTATTATTTTCTCTATCGGATTTTTCGTATTTGCTGCGGAGAATAGAAAAAATATGACAGTTGACGAAATGAGAATACGGAAATAAAGGATTATTACACGCCGTGAAAAAGGGTGGCAAAGAATTAAGAAATTTCGTTAACTATCTTTAAAATTCTTACTTTCTAAATTTCTATAGTGCAATCTGTTTCTACTGTAAATGATAAGCCGTGAGTACCATGCATCTCGAAAATACTGAAAGCATGGAAAGTACCTTGCAATAATGAAAATGTGGTACACTAGGCACGTTAAATGTTGAAAATGAAATATAGAGATAGTTTGCGACATATTGGAAAGAAGAGCAGACACAAACAATGAAAAGTTTTCTGAATACAAAAAAGCTGTACTGAATGTCGAAGGGTACCTAAAATACTGTGGCACTTAGTATTTTACTTGAAATGTTGAAAATGTTGAATATATTAGGTTACCAAAATGTTGAAATACAGAAAGAGCTGGAAATTTCGGAATAGTAACAATGCCAAATACAATAAAAATACTATGTACCTTGCTATAGGTACCAAGAATATCAAGAATAAGGACCATTGCGAGTGTCATACCAGAACTCAAGATTAAAGACCGAAAATATTCAAGATGTCGTAAATGTTGAAGCACCTTGATTTGCTACAAATACTGAAAATGCAGTAGTAAAGATAGTTGGAATTTTAAATTAATACGAAATAAACCTATTGAGGAATTGATACTAAATAACTAAATATTGAAAACATTGGAAATACTACTGAGTGGATTAAAATACTGAATCCTCTTACCAAAGATGGCAAGAATACTGACTCCCTAAATGCTAAACCAGAGATACTTATATAGGAAACAATGAAGTCTTCATCACGGAGATGACCAATACAAAACGTTCAGAACTGTAAATTCCAAAAATGGATAATATTGAAGCTGAATTCCAAAAATGAATAATATTGAAGCTGGATTTCATAAATCATCATATTGAAGCTGAATTTCATAAATCATCGTATTGAAGCCGGATTCCATAACTATAAGTAATAATGAGGCTGAATTCCGTAGCTATAAGTAAATTCTCTAATTTGGAGAACAAAAAAAATACTAATCCCAATCCTAAGAGTACTAACTTCCAATACTGCAATACTGGGAACACTGAAATGCAACTAATGCTAAATACAAATTTATACGACTAATATTAGCAAACTACTAAAAAATAAAATGCATAATCTACCCACAAAACGTAAAAAGCATAAAAACAAGTAATACATCTAACACAGAGAAGCACTTCTAACACAGCCATGCACAACATCCCTCAGGAAACCTGCATGTCCTCGAGGCGGTCGAGCGCAGCCTTGGTTTTCATAGAAATCCTGGTGCTCAACTCGTAATCGTCTCCGCCGAAATCCTGCGACTTCCTCAACCAGGCAACACTGTCGTCAAGCCCCCCGACCCCGTTGATATTCCAGCAGAAAAGTGCCTTCTCGTACAAGGCAGTGGGGTAGAGCCATGGGTTCTCATCGAGCTTACGGAGCTTCTCCGCCGGGCCGACGCGGCCGGACAGCGAGATGTGCCTGATGACATAGCGGTCCAAAATGTGGTTGCCCCGGTGGATTTGCCCGAGCCGGCGAAGGGAAACAGCTTGCAAAGTGTGGCGCATCATCGACTGCTCGCGGGGCTCGTCAAAGTGGGCGTAGGGCTTGCCCGTGCGAGAATCGAGGAGATCGAGGTCCGGGTCGAGGGTCTGGCTTGCCGTGTAGCCGAGGAGCTTGACGGACAAACGGAGAGCCTGCTCGGGCATCCGGTTGTACCCGTCCCAGAAATAGGCTAGCTCGTGGATGGGCGACGTGCCTATGCAGTCGAGATACGGCATTCCGGTCTGCCGAGCGCGGCGCTGCACCTCGCGGTGCTTGCGGCAAATAAGTTTTTCAAACGGCGGGATATGCGCCATGAATGTTTTCTTGCCCGCGAGCTCCGGCGCCTGTAGTAGGTACTTGCGGGCGAGTTCGCGGTACTTGTCCCTTTTGGCCGGGTCGGCGCTGTCCTGCATGTGCGGGCCCCGCACCAAGAGCCCCGTCTCGCACATGCGGTACGCCTCGAGGTAGCAGGCGCCCGCAAAATATGTATACAAGGCGTGCGAGTAGGTGTTCACGTCCATGAGGTGGAGAAATTCTTTCGCGGCGCGGTCGAAACGGTGCAAAAAAACAAGAAGCATGCACCGGTCGAAAAACATCAACGCGTCGACCTGCCGCATTTGGCTGGGCTTGGCCGAGTCCAAGAGCTCCACGGCCTCCTCGAGCCGGCCCCTGCCAGCAAGCATCCGAGACTCCTGCAAGAGCCAGAGGTTGCTCCTGGGGAAGATTGCCCGGGCGTGGAGCAACGTGCGAACGAGCCTGTCGCCTGGGTGAAGGATTGTTGGCTCACCTTGGCCGGCTGTGGCTTTTCGCTCGAGTTCCATTTTTTGTGAGATGTAGGGAGAGGGGGTTGTGCTTGGGATTTTATTTTTATCATTTTGATCCCTAATATTAAAGACCTCTTTATCATTGCCTGCATGACCTTCTCCCTTATTACTTTCTCCCTCATTTTCTCCCTCATTTTCTCCCTCATTTTCTCCCTCATTTTCTCCCTCATTATTTTCTCCTTTACTACTTTCTCCTTCATTATTTCTATCCCCTTGAATATTCACATCCTTAGTATTCTTATCCTTAATATGCTCATCCTTAGTATTCTTATCCTTAATATGCCCATTCTTAGTATTCTTATCCTTAATACGCTTAATATTCGTATCTCCAATATTTTTATTTTCCCCATCTCTTTCTCCAATACTCACTTCTCCTTCTCCCCTCACCGGGGGAAGATCAAAAGCAACATCCGTAAACTGAAAGGGCCCGTCGTAAAAAACAAGAAGAGCAAGCAATGCAATTCCGCCCTGCACGTTTCTCTCCTGGGCCGCCTTCCAGATCATCCGGAGTCCCTTCTCGCGCGAGCCCTTGAACCCCACCACGGAAAGCACTGTGCCCAATCCCGGTGGGAGCAAAGAAAGCACCACCTGGAGGATCCCGAAGCAGAGATTCACCCCGGAGTGGATGTACTCGTCCACGCTGGAGATCTCCGGGTCACCGTACATTTGTTCCACGTGCGCCTCCCCGCGCGCCTTCTCAGCCAGGTCTCCCCCCGTGCCCCCCATCCCTAAATGCGTCCTCATCGCCTTGTACGCCGGAGGGTTGCCAATGTGCGACCCGGCGATCCGCGCCTTCCTCATCCGGTAAATGCGCTCGAGCCCTTCCACCACCTCGCGGTCCTGCAGCTGCTGCTCCGTCAACCCGTGCGGCACATCCGCAAAGCGCTGCGTAGACGAACTCGACCCGTCCGACTGCAAATTCGGCGTCGACTCGTTGCCTAGCAGCCCCAGGTTCCGCATCGCCTCCGTAACCGTCGTAAATTCCCCCTTGTTCATCCTCTGCATTGATTTACTAATCGAATCAAGCGCGTGGTACGCTCTTCGGAGTTTGAGCAACGCCTTAGCTTGCTCAACAAAGCTCTCGGTCATGAGCATCAAGAGGGCATTGAGGAGATTCGCCTCCGCATACACCACGGTGTACTCCGTCCCTGCCGGGTAAATCTCCGAGCCCTGTAGCCTATTTTTCTCCGCGAACCCCTTCTCTTTCCACGCGAGGCCCTCCGCCTTGGTCAAAATTACCGCGGCGTGCTTCATGGTATCCTCCTCGAATCCGAGTGTTGCCTCCAAAAATTCGCACACGCCGTACGCCAACTGCGAGATCGGCACCTCATCGTGGTCCTCTAGAAGCCGGAATGCCTCTTTGGGCCGGTCATCTAGCACGTAGTCCATTGCTTTTAGTGCCTTTTCTAATTTCAGTGCTTCAAACACTATGTGCCTTGTTCCCTCCTCTGCCGTGACTGTCCGGCCGGGTGAAAGGAATCCTAATGCTCTGAGCATGATTGTGTGAGTATGTTTAAAATATGAAAGGATATATATATGGATGGATGTATGAATGTGTGGATATATGGATGTATAGATGTATAGATGGATATATGAATGTATGGATCGATGTATGAATGTATGAATGTCCGGATGTATGGATGTATGGATCGATTTATGGATCGATGTATGTATTTAAATGTATGTATGGATGAGTGTATGATTGTATGGCTTGTTTACACACTTATGGATATACCAAATGACTTATAAACGTGCTTCAATATCCTCTGGCACAGCCTTAATGTCGAGGTGATATCGCCCGGTCTGCAATGGATGTGTTATTGGGAAGGAAAGAAAGAAAGAAATGCGGGGGAAACTTATTATTAATGATTCTTATGCCTATATATATGCACATGCCGGCCGTGATTCCTCAAACAATAAATACCTCAGAATATTTCAGAATATTTTTAGCCTGAATAAGAAAACGGAAGCTGGCGAAAAATCGGGAGTGCTGGAAAGTGCGGCCGAAAAAATCGGGCCCAAATACCAAAAATAACGAGAGAGAGAAAAAATTAAAAAGCCAAGAAACCAAATTTAGGTCGGAAGACAGATTCAAATAATGCTGATAAGATGCGGCTGGTTGAAAATCCGTGTGTTCCGTGCAACCTGAGAGGTCTTCTTTAATAATTTCCGAACCTAAAGCTGGTGCAAGGGAGGCATTTTATAATTTATTTGGATCAGGAAGATGATCATTTATGTTTGGAGGAGATGAAATTCTGTCTGTGTCAGCCATTAAATGCCATTAAATGCCATTAAGGAGCCATTAAGAAGCCATTAAGGAGCCATTAAATTACCGCTTCACCGCCACTTCACCGCCACCTCAGCCACATTATTTCTACCAATCTCCAAACTACTCTACTTCCTACGTCGCCGCAATTAAAGCATCAACGACTCGGTATTCAAGTGTAAATTATACAGAAAGAAAAAATGCAACTGGCGGTATCTAGTCAAGCCTCAATAGAAGAACACGGCAGCTATGAAGGTGAGAACAGCAGTGAAACCATGCGTTTTCAACTGGGCTGCGATGGCCTTTGAGGTCGAAGAGCTGGATGAAGTGGCCCTTGCCGACGAAGTGGAGGTGGCCTTAGAACTTGATGAAGAAACGGCAGTCGAGTGGTTGCTGGATTGCGTGCTGGATGTCTTGACAGTGCTGCTCACGTAGTAAGCATCGTCTCCACACGACTCCTGGGTGCTTGCATCAAAGCCATTTCCACCGGTGGCACCGTTTTTCAAAAGTTTGGCGAGTCCGTCTGGAGCAGTTGGCACAGTAATGCTGAAATTCCAGTTTGTTGGGCACGACGAGATCGAGTTCGAAGTTGAGGCACCGGCAGTTCCCGTTGGATCCTCGGTGGAGTTCAACTCCTCACGCAAGTTGTCGAAGTCGGTCAAAGTCTCAACCGAGGTGTCGGACTCAACTTGCACCAATCCGTACTTGGAAGAATCCTCCGTGTACTGGTAGACCAAACCACCGGAGAAAACTGAAGACATCTGCGTGGAGTAGATGGACTTCACCTCGGTGAAAGGTCTGGAGCCAGGAACCTGGTTGCAACCGTATTCGGAGAGGAAGATCGGAACGGAGTAGCCGGTGTACATCTTGACCTTTTCCGAGTATCCGGAGGTCGTGAACGATGATGAGCCACACCATGAGTAGTCGTTAACACCGAGCATGTCGATTCTGGCATTGCTGTCGTTTCCACAGTTCAAGTAATCGGCAAGCTCCTTTCTCAAAGACGAAACATCTGCTGCCGAGTATCCAACAGGGATCTGCCTGTAGTTTCTGGCCGAGATGTACTTCTTCGTGTCTCTGACAACGGCCTTAATGTATGGGGCTGTGTCCAACGTGGCCTCGTTGTTCACCAACTCGTTTGCTGCGAAGAATCCCAAAACGTTGGTGTAGTTGGCAAACTCATCAACAGTCGAAAACACCTCGTTCAAGTAAACTGCATTGTAAGAGCAGCCCGGATCATGACGCGAGAGGGATGCGTCTGGTGTGTTGAGATCAAGAATCAAGTAGATGCCCGCATCGGCAAGCTTCTCCATGCATTCGGAGTGGTCTAAGGTGTTGTCAACAGAGTAAACACGGATTGTGTTCAAACCAAGCTCCTGGAAGTATGGGATATCCCTACCGCAGATTTCGGCATCTCCCAACGGATCCGTCAAGTTTGATGATCCGCCAGGCTGGTAGTCCACACCTCTGATGTAAAATCTATCGCCACTCTCAGAATTGTAGAATGCGTTTCCCTTAACTTTGATGGCTGGAAGACTTGCAGCTGCACAAGCTCCGGCAAAAAGTGTGAGTGCTGAGAATCTCATGTCTGGATGGTGCTGTCTATGAGGACAATAGGGTCTTTGCAGATTTACGGAAAGATGACAAGCAGATGATCTGGAAAAAACTACAAACAAAAACCACAAATCTGATCTGAGATGTGAGCCGAGAGAGGTTTGAACCTAATCTGGTTGAAACCTTAAAAGCACCGAAAAAATAAAAATAAAAATGAAAAAATTTTATATCTCCACTGCATGGATAGGCGGATGAAACTAAAAATAAAATTAAAAGCAGAAAATATGAAAGAAGGAGAGTCCGGAGAATGTGAAACTGTGCATAGATGTTTCCAGGAACAATAGTCCACGAGGAGAAAAGACTAGACTTTTCATCTGTATCTTTGTTCATTTTGATTTATTTGTTTTTCACCTCGGTGTAAACAAAGCTTCGAATTTCACAGATCCCTGAAATAAATAAATTCTAACCCGTGTCTTCGCGAATCGTCCCTCTCCCACAAAAGCTGGCATAAGCATGTATGCGTCAAAGTAATTTTTTTATTTTGAATGCCTAACAGTACATGTTGCACTCATGGTATTGTGCTTTATTCCAAGTCAACCGATGTATTAAAGGGGTTGAGATACAGTCAGAGTTTTTTGTATTTTTTGAGCTTTTTTTTGTTTTGTTCTTTTTGTGTCTTTTTTTGTTTTGTTCTTTTTGTGTATGCCACAGTTCTCTCACATTTCGTTCTTTCAGATTAATCTAAATCCTCGATCTGAAATGAAACATGCTTGCTCTAAAGACCGTGCAGGCACAGAATGGAATGCTTTTTAATTTCTGCTGCTGATTATGCTAATGCAAAAATTTTACTTTCACTAATAACTTAATTTGGTGATATAAATTCTCCAACCTCAACGGTGCAAGCGAAGTAATATCCATCCTAGTTTTTCTTTTCGGAAAATTTCCCGCATTCAGTATTTCTCGGCTAGACTCGTGCGTCTCACCACGAGATGCCCGCATTTCGAGCTTTACTGCTATTCAAATAGTGCAATTTTCAGATTTTCTGAAAGAAAAGGGGGAATATTAAACTGGTGACAACCTTCCTTTAAAATTAAGAAGAAAGAATACTTCGCAATTAAAAGTTAGGCCATCTGTTTGTCATGCTAATTTTGAGCTTAATGTACTTTTCGCAGATTACTGTTCTTTCAATTCAAGGATTTTCTTGAAGTAAACTTTAAATTTTGAACAGAGTGTGTTGAAACAATACTTCAAATGAACAAGTACGTTTCACATAGTAAAAATGTTATTGTTATAGCAACCTTCTATGACAATGGTCAAGATATCATCCTATTTAAACTTCGAAAGACGTATGCTTCTCAGTATTCTATAAATTGTTGAATTGTCAATTTACAAATGCATGCTTGTTGTATTATGCATTTAATACACCGTTCTAAATTTTATAATAGCCAGTAATTTTTGAGCTCTTCTTTGAATTATGTTAGTGAAACTACTTATTTATCATAAAGGAACATTCCGAACTCTGTATGGAATGCTGTGTGGAATTTCCAAGTTCGGGAATTGTTTTCAAAATATGTTTCCGAATGATTCGCACTTGTTAAAAAGAATGAATTCAACTATGCCTCATAAAATTAGAATGCTGGTGATAATAATGTATATGTCTTGTAATGATTGTCATCTGTAAGGTTTCTGCTTATCTCAATTAACATAGACTTACTCCAGGTACACATTGGTTTCAAGTATTAAGCAAAACTTTGAACATATTGAGTAGTTCACTAATTATAAAAGTACAAGCATAAACGTATATTTCCAAAACCCGTTCTTTCTAGAGGTACAGCTTCTAAGATATTGCTGTGTTCATTTAGTTCACTTCAAGTTTTTAGACGAAAATACAAAATGCATTATTTTTTATTGCTTTCCAAAAAAAAATGAATAAGTTGTTTAGTGATTTCGAAACGTTTTCATAATTTGTAATTTCAGTAATGGTATCAAAGAATTTCATTAGCATTTCGATGTAGATTCAAACTAGTTTTGACAAATACTCAAAATCAAAATATTCGAAGACAACTAAAGGAAAGCATCCCATATGAAGTTTTTTCAAAAGAATACCAGGTGGTCTTTCTGAGGAATGCGATGAGTAATGCCGGATGAAACTCTTGAATTATATACATTTAACCCCCTGTTAAAGTTACACTAGCATATAGAGCTTATATGTGATCAGTCAGAACTTCTTAATCTTACAATAGAAGTTCAAGTAAGATGGGTGAGGTTTGGCAAAGTTTAGAAATGCTTCAATTAAATAATATGGTCGAAACATACTTCTTTCCTTCTTAAATATCTAATAGAATAGAATAATCATGGTCATTCATAATTTTATTTTTCTCAACGAAATAAAAATACATTATGAAATGATTAGCATCTTTCTATCATAATATTTTCCAAAATTTGGACTCACATACTACGCTGCAGCAAAAACCGTTTTCTGCAAATATTTCAATAATAATAAAAACCATTATTTGAAACCGCTTCACTTCAAAGTGCTACTTTGCACTTTAATCATTACAAATATCATGAGACATGGAAATAAAGGATTTAACTTGCTTGTTACGTGTGACATGTCGCGCAATAAAATAACCTAATATGAGCCCTCAGGCCCAAATCAAGAAATTCCCAACAGCGTAGAAAATAGTCCCAAATCGACGGGTCGAAAACGCAAAAAAATAATATGCCTGTGATCAGAAAGAAATTTGTCGGTGGTGTGGATATTGTTCTGCAGCTTTAATCATTGCAAAGGTCAAGTTTGCAGCATTGTAATCAACCGATCAAGAAAGTTGTTGCATAACTAGAACAATAATAAGCCATTATCCCTTTTTCATAAACAGCCTTGCTTTAAAAATGGTTTCAGTAAAATTCAAGAATTACAATCATGCGGACCGGTGGTATTTCGATCAACAAATACATACACGATGCGAAGCTAAAATCTGCCAATCGAAGCCCGATTAGAATAATCTATGTTAGTATTGGCTCATTTGGGACCAAATGCATCTTATCGCGGAAAATTGATTCCGGTGAAAAACGAAAAATAAAGAAAAAATAACAACGCTCGCTGGTTCTTATGTGGCTCCCAAATTTACATTGTTTTAACTATTGGTGCTCACTTTCCCGTTGAAGTGTCAGAGATACGGTTGACAGCTTGCAGATTAATGAAATTATAAGTTAATTCGATAGTTTAGGGGCCAATGAAATAAGAAGTCGGATTCAAAGATCATGAAGGAGGAAAAAATCATAAGACCCAGATCGCGTGTAAGAAGAGCGTAAGTAGAATGTACAAAACTAATATTTTCATCTGAAAGGGTGTACTAACTGGATACAGCTGTGTTTACTGCATCAAACGGAAAGTCAAGTGCTCGGGGGAGCAACCTTGTCAGCACTGTAAGGCTACAAAGCAGCAGTGCATCTATACACCATACAAAAGACGGATCTCCATTCTTTATTCCAGGTACCAGGATATGAAAGAAGACATAACTAAACTACAGGCTGAACTAGTGGAATTGAAGAGTCTAAATTCACAGCAGAACTTGTTAAGACAAACAGCAGATGGATCCACATTATCGACCCTACCAACATCGGGGGTTACTATAGGACCAGGTTACGTTTCAGGATCATCGGATGGAATAGTGACGAAACTTGCAGAAATGCAACATCCTCATATGAATTTAGGAGTCAGAGTTGCTCCAGACACGCTTCAAAGTTCGAGCGAGATGAAGGATGAGATCGATAACTGCGGACAGATGTTACAGCATTTGATGAAAAGTCTAACACTAAAAGATGCGTTGCGACTAATAGACCAATGCCACTTTTACCTGAATGACATTTACTTCCCATACGATGTGCGGCTTCTGAAGTTGAAGCTTCAAAGATATTACAGACCGGTGACTCACTTCACATCCTTCTTACAAGAGGAAAAAACATATTTCAAGCCATTGGTTCTTTTGACGATTGCCTTGGGAAAGAGATACTTCGGGGAGTCGGACAGCATGACTCAGTCTTTGGTTTCATACTCATTAATGCTCATCAGTCCCATTGTAAATCTCAAATCTCAGAGCGAGAACTATCTGGTCGTTTCCGTGTATACCATGGCCAGTTTCTATTTTCGATCTATGAATTTGGAAGATGATGCAATCATGTATTCTAATTTGGCCCTTCAATTTGCCATGCATATAAATCTTCATCGCTTTAAAAGAGAGAACAAGCTTCAGGAGGAAATCAAGTCCAGGGTCATGTGGGTGAGCTTCGGAACAAACAGAACGCTTTCTGCCAAAATGGGAAATCCATTTATTTTAAGCGCCAAGCAGATCACCAGACCGTTGCCAAAAATAATTTCGTATGATGAAGAAGGAAACATCATACCTAGAGAGGACGGGTACTCTTTGCAGGACAGATGCCCAAATGAGGAGGACTTTCAGTTTTATATAAGGCTCACCCGTGTGGCGGAACAGATTTGCAAAGTCATATATTCACAGAAGTCACCACAAAACTTGATGTCGAATCTCGAGGACATCATTCAGAAGTTGATTTCTTGGAATTCCACCCTACCGGAAAACTATCGTTTTGACAAAACGTCTAGTACGAAAGATTCCAAGAAGAGAAGGTTGATATGCTCTTTGCACTTAAACTACTGCTTTTGCATTCATTTGACCACAATTCCAGTCCTCTACAGCTTTGTTGAGCAGAAGAAAAAGGCACAGGACCAGGTTCCGGCAATAAATCAGAATCTAACGGAACTCATCACAATATGCATTAATGCTGCCGAAATGACGGTGAACATCTTGATGGATCTTAATAAGGAAAGGTCGTTGGCACTATTTGGTGTCATGGACTTGGACTACCTATATAGTGCGGCATTGGCCTTTTTCATGTGCGGAGATGTTCTTTCCATTAGAACGGCAGAAAACAAGAAATCGCTTGGATCATGCTTACTATTGCTAGGGGAGATGTCTGGAAATGGCAACGATTCTGCAAAAATGAAGTACCAAAGGCTGTTGGATTTGATTAATACCTACAGAAAGCAAAATCCTAAGCCTAAGGAATTGATAGAAATGGATCCTACAACTGAAAGTTCGATCGTTCTGGATGACATGGCTAATACTGATGATCCAGATATCGCAAATGCTCCAGGATCACCACCTCCGCTTGGTGATGAGTCCCGCACGCTCGAAAATGCCAGATTTATGGATGGCAGTGTTTTAGAGACCTTCCAAGGGTTAACCGATTCAGATCTTAATATTTGGGAAGATGGTTACAGGAATCTTCAACAGGTGGATTCTTACTGGGATGAGTTTCAAAGAGGTTTGTTTGACGGAAGCATACTTTAGGCACGTTGCATACATTCATATTGTACACGTATATAAATATGAAATAAAGGGTTTGGATATCATTATTACTGTTCAACTTCTTTTTCGGCTGAAGGCGCATCTTTAGACTCCCTTGTAGTGATATCGGCCTGCTTATGTAAACTTTCTGATATTTCCGTATTGCTGAAAGCACTGTCTTTAGAATTGTCTTCTTCAAAGTCAACCTGCTCATCTTTTACACCTGCATTATTACCATTTGCACATTTACCTTTCTGCGCACACTCAATTTCAGATACGTCTGCTTGTTCATCTAGAGAATCCGAACGTGATTCCAAATTGGCAGAAGAACTTTGGGTAACCGTTTCATCCAAAGAAGGTATATTACTTTCCAAACCCACATGCACTGTATCTTCACTGCTCTCAATCTGCGTACCATCTTCGTTATTTGTATAATTTTTCTGCTCATCGGTAACGGTTTGATGCTCAGCAATATGCTTATTAGGCACAATTTTCGGACCTTCTCCTTCTGCATCTGTTGATTTGACACCATTATCCCCTGGTTTGATATCATCATCCTCTGCTTTGATACCATCATCCTCTGCTTTGATAACATCATCCTCTGCTTTGATAACATCATCCTCTGCTTTGATAACATCATCCTCTGCTTTGATAACATCATCATCTGGTTTGATACCATCATCCTCTGCTTTGATATCACTATCATCTGGCCTAGTACTATCACCCTCATTCTTCATTTCCGGATCCTCGAAGTCCATCTTCCAGCTGTCCTCGGCAAAAACAGTAAATTTGGTCTTGGTTCCTAGAGTTTCGTCGTTTACCTCAACAACATTTCCAACAGATTTAGGAAGTCTTCTTCCCCGAGGAGCACGAGCTCTTCTTCTTGCACCTAATTGCCTACTTTGCGGCTTACTAAGCTCCTTCTTACCAGAGTCAGATCGAGAAACCGGCATCTGGGATTTCACCTCGGGCAATACCATACCAGGTAAAGGTATACCGTTCATCTTCATTCCGAACATACTGTTCAACTTGCTAGAAAACTGCTCCCTCGATGCATCTTTTTCCGGCTCATGGTTATCATAACTTGCAGATGCCAGATCATGCTTCCTTGGTCTATGTGAAGGAAGAACCGGGGCACGCTTATTAAGAAATCCCAGATCATGCTCTTGCTGCTGTTGAAGCATAGCCTGAAACTGTGCTATCTTAGATGATGGCTTTTTAGGAACCATAGGACGTTTCTTCTTAGGTTTTGGTGGCTGGACCTTCTTCTCCAACGAGATTTCGGATATGGTCTTAGATTTTTTCACAGAAGACACATTTTGCGACAAATCAGCTTCAGGGTTCTCTGTTTTCGATTTTACAGCATCAATCTTGTCTATATGTACAGCTTTCCGCTCCTTAAGATCATCACCGTCTGTATTTGCAGGCAGCAAAACACTACTTAGCTTCAAATCACCTTTGGCATTATCATCATATCTTCTTGGGGTTGGAACTTTTGAAGAACACGTGTTTTCTTGGTCCAACACGTTTCTCTCTGGGTTCATTTCGGAAGCGTCATTAGAGTCGTTAGTGTCATCTTTAATGGAAATAGGAGACTCAGGGCTCTTTTTGTACATATCAATAACCGTATCGTATCCCGACTCCGAATTTGTCGAAACGGTAGTGCTTTTCCTTGGAATAGAGCAATTCAAGCTTGCTGGTGTATCGTTAACAACTGCATTAAATGAAATATCGTCAGTCAATTTCCGTTCTTTAGGCAATAACGTGCTAACATCCTGAATATGTTTATCATTGCTCTCTGATTCATCTGCGTGATGCTCATCATTGTAATTTAGCTCACTTTCAGTCTGATCATTGATAATCTGCTCACTCACAATCTGATCACTCTCTCCCTTGCGCAATTCGTCATGTGCTTTATTCCCACTTCTTAGATGCCCTTTTGGATGGTGTGATGGTATTTTTGGGATTGATGGTTCTTCTGTTGACAATCTTTTTTTTATAGATGGTCGACTTTTAGGCATTTGCGGAGATTTACGTTCTGCCTTTTCAGTATCAGATATATTCTTGGCATTATTATCATTCTCAACTGCTTCTTCAACATCTAAATATGGGTGCTCAATCCTCTTTTCAAGTTGTGGCCTGTGTGATAAAATCTTATGTTGATCACCGGCCACTTCACTATTTTGCTCAATTGGTTTTGTGTCAACTTCTATTTCTTCAATGCCGGTTTTATCATCAGCAGATGCTACCCTGTGTCTAGGTCTCTATATATATTGCAATGAAAGCATAGCTGTTAGTAAAAGGAATCTCAATACATCCTATCCAGATTACTAGCAAAGTTGCTTACGTGTTTTGGCAACGTTGGAATTTTGTCCATTATGAACTCCTTGCTATTTGAAAGTCGCTTCTGAATTTGATTGAAGACAAATTGCACTTAATCGAAAACTAAGTTTTGGGAGCTATGTGATCACAGCTGAAGATAAATTATGGCATCTTTAAATAAAAAAAATATATATATATTTTTTCCTCGTTGGCAATTAGAATTCGAATCCTGGCGTTTTTCGAACCGGAAAATACGGTATTAGCACATTTTGAATACAGAACACTACTCTGAAATATTTCTACGGTCAACTCAATCATGATAACTCCGACCCTAATATTCAAAATAAGTGAAGAGTAAAAAAGTATATAGCTATTTGCACATGTCCGAACACAGATAATTCACCACCGTACCAGACATGCAATCAGAGAGGATCAACAGTAATTTAATCCAAAAAGTTCAACCGTAGTTTAATCTGAAAAGATCGTTTAGAACATAGTATGATCCACTGTCAGGAATCAAGTGGAAACACTGGGAGTATCTTTGTGGTCTTTGCTCCTCATCAACAAGAAGTTCTCCTGTGACCATAACCAAAACATCACCATTAGGAGAAGCAGGTTGAGCATCAAGAGTAGATATTCTATGAGAGACCTTTGCAAATGGAAGGCTTGCAAGCTTTTCAACAATGGCGGCTGCACCCTGAGTCTGTGTAGACTCAAACGTCATCATGGACGAGTCTCTCTAAATAAAGGGGGTGTGATGTTAGTAAACATAAACGAGAAGACAAGACACCAAGAAAAGTTAACAGTATTGAAAATATAGTCAAAACAAGAGCATCCAAGCAAAGGCAAAGGTATCAAAACAAAGGTATCAAAACAAAGGTATCGAAACAAGAGCATGAAAACAAGAGCCTCAAAACAAAAGCATCCAAACAAAAGTATCAAAACAAGTATCAAAACATAACTTCATTGGTTTCAAACTAAAGCTTCCTGCAATATACTTACGTAAAGGTTTCCTAACTGAGATCTGTCCTTGTCGAATTGATCATAGTAGAAATTGCAGAACTGCTGTGCCAATGCATTAAAATCGACCGACATCTTTGTACTGAAATCAGATATCCGAGTGAACTGTCCAATTATATACCAAGAATTACAAAATACGCTACTTGTCAAAGCATGAGTGACAGATGCACGGTTTTTCGATTTAGGTAGGATGGGGAGAGAGGAGACAAAAAAAAAAAAAAAAAAAAAAATTCTCAAATATTCCACGACGACAACATTCTTCGCCCGAAATAGACGCGTCGATACAGCTGTCAAACTACCACGCCATCTTTCCCAATAGAAGCTCATTCTTAACCGTTTCTTCATTCAATCTTCTGTAACATGGGTCGAGACTCGTGAACTCCAAGTTCTTACTCACTTTTGTCAATGAGGGCACCACAAACTGAGAGGGAAGATGTGCACCATCCTCTATTATACAGCAATCACAAATTGTACAGTCAGCATCAATTCGGCAGTCCTTACCAATGATCACCCGACTGCCGATGGCTGCACAATCCCTCAATACTGAGTTATTCCCAATAATGCACCACGAACCAATAACCATTTCAGGTGAATTGAGGGATAAGTTGACCGAACAGCCTTCCTTGAAAAAACACTGCTTACCGACTTTAAGTTCTGGTTGCCGCCTAATTCTCCCACCTGTCTCCCCATTGGTCGTTTTTGCATCTTCATCCTCTGCATCCTCCACTATGACCGTGCAATTCCGATCAATAATGGTATCTCCTTGAATTGCGATGAAACTGGAACCTTGAACCATGCATGACTTGTGTATTCGGTTGTGTGATGCCGTTTCCAGCCACTCACTATTCATTTTCGTTGGAATTTAAGCTATGTGAGCGGCGGTCCTATCTGATGTAACCGATGCAGAATATAGCCAATATTATGTTGTAGATGAGTATTATGCCCTTGACATGGGAGATATGCTTGAAATAGGTGAAAATAGACTGCCGAAATCAGAATCGATGCTATAGCAAGCTATTGATTTTGTATCAGGTGAATTGACCCGTGAGAGGGAACTCGCTTAATCATCCGATGCTTCAATATTGATTGTTCCATCGTTTGTATGGTAACAAAGCCTCAAAAAAAAAGTGGATGGATAACCTTTGTTTCGAAACGAGACTTGAAAAAAAAAGTACAAAACAAAAATGAAAGATCTAACAAAACAAAAAAAAAAGAGAATAGGGATAGCTAGGAGAGAAAAATAAATAGAATGGAAATAAGTTCAAATAACTAAGAGAGAAAAAATAAATAGTGGAATAAAAAATGAAATATAAAAATTGAAGGAAGATGGTAACATCTATACATGCTCTAATTCGCACATGCTCAACCAATTGCCCTAAACATCAACATTATAACCATCAAGATCCCAACCAGCCATTTATCTGCATCATTACCATTCGGCAAATAGATCATAGAGCTTTAACGGTACTGAAATGACTAGTCTTGAGAGCTCTGGCACAAGGAGAAGCTCTCTTCCTGATTCGGCATTGGGATCAATACTTACATCTCAGACGATGCCCGTGTCTTCAACATCTGAGAAAAAAGCCCATAAAGTCCGACTTTTAAAAAACGGTATTGCGAGACCAACAATATATGAAAAGCAATTTGGCGAGTCCCTCAAGTTCAGATCGGCTCAATTGGAGAAGGTTATGGATATGGGCCCTGCAGATTTGGTGCACATATCACGATATCACAGACATTCAAAGCAGGAGGAGGGCGAGTATCATTACTGCATTGGCATAGACACATCTTCTTTGATTCAGCCCTTCATATATCTGCAGACGGTGGTATTGAGTGAAAAATCAAAGGGCACCGAAAAGCATCCCGAAATCGGCACATACTGCTGTTACAACTGCTTTCGGCATGGTGATTTACACATCAGGCATTCGTTCCCCGGTGCAGCGGCTCCATTGGTCCAATTTTTCCCCTGCGACAGCAAGAAAGTCATGATAACACTAAATACCGAGGAAACAGACTTGGCTGGATCCATTTGGAGGGAGACTTACGTTTCAGGACTCGTAAGGGCAATTCTATTCTCCGATTCCATCGAGCGACAACTTCCCGGAATGTGCAAATTCAACCCGGTTCCATCAACTAAGGATGCCAAAGAGGCTGTCAACCTAATGTGCTCCATGTTACCAAAGGGTCCGATACTTGGATGCAACGATATAACAAACAGCCCGACTCTTTGCGAGAACTATCTTGTGGAGGCCCTTTTGCAGTTGTTGAAGCTTGTGCAACTTCACGATTTGGCGTTGCAGAACATAGAATCGTTGGAAGAGAACAGCCAGTTTGACTTTTCGGTGTTGAAAGCTCAGATCTTGCTTGATAAAGGCGAGCAACAGAACGCTGTTAGATTAATGTACGACGTCCTAAAGACGCACTCGCGAAACGGGTGGATGCTACAAAAGCAGGCAGAGTTTTTGCTTGGCAAGAACAGACCAGATTTGGCATTGATCCCTGCAATGAAAGCTGTCGAGTGCTTGCCCACGGAATTTAGATGTTGGCGGACTTTGATCAAGACATACATTCTCCAGAAAGATTTCAAGAATGCACTTCTCACGCTGAACTCCTCGCCAATGTATTCAAACAGGAAGAAGGACACGTATCCGGCCTTAAAGCCCAAAGATTTCAACTTTCTGTATCCTTCAGAAGGTAAAATACCAAGCGTGTGGCAGGACTGCGAGACATTCGGCTGTATATCCGGGTATGGAGGTATTGTGGAGTTCTCACCGGCCAATCAGATCAACTCCTTGTCTCCTCTGCATGCCGAGGTGTACGAGCAGACTAAATTACAGGCCACATTTAAAGAAGCATACAATCTTTTGGCAATCATGACCAGACAGCTTGGTTGGACAGAGCTTCTTCGAATCAGATCCGAGATTTTTGTCATGGACGATGAGTACAATGCATCGGTTGAAATGGAGAAAAAGAAAGAGCTGGATCGCAACCTTGCCGCACAAAGGGCCACCGGCTTAGAACTCAAGGCCAGAATTGATGGCAGCAGCAGCAACTCATCCACAAATGGCACCAGCGGCGAAACAACATCGAGAAGCACAAGCAAGAACTCTGCAAACTCGCTTTCACGGATATCGACAAGGTTCAGAAAGAAATGGCTGAGTGAGCGTTGGCTTGATTCGCTATTCTTGATATTCTACGAGAACATGAAGAGTGTTTTGATATGGGAGAACGAAAGGCGCGGCCAGGATGAAATTGAGCATTCTGCCTTGGAGTGGGAGCTCATTGGCAACGAGTGCTTCGATGTTCATCATTACGAAAGTGGGGTGGTACCTTTTCAAACCTCACTGGGTGATCGCTTTAGCGTGTTTGGATGCATAAGGCTTTTGAGGTATTACTTGTTGTACACGCAGAATCTGCAACAGTTCCGGATTTTGAACAGGTACGATAAGATGAAGATTTCAAAGTATAGTGAGCTGTCGCCATATATGCTTTCGGAAAACTTCGTTTTAACGCTTGTGTGTAAGTTAATTAGTTGGAACTATCGTTATTACGGCGAATTTTCCGTTCTTTGTTTGGAAGTCTTGCGTCAGCTTATGAATTTGACTGACAGCGATTCGACATTCATCAAAAGCAAGATTGCCGTTTTGTTTAGCGAGGAGAAGAGTGTTGATAAAGAGGGTGATAAACTGATGTCACCTAAAAAGGAGGGCAGGAGAGCCAGCATGGAGAGATGTAGAGGTGTTTCTGTGATTGCAGATCGTCTTATTGCATGGTTAGAACAGTTTAATGATTGAAGAAAGCACATTTAAGCATTTCTCTAGGGCTGGGACCGGAGATGGCGGATTTCTGCATAATTGAACTGCCTTTAGCGAATTATATTATAAATAGAGGATACTGCTATATATCCTTATGCATTATGGTCTACTTGATTTAGTTGATTATTTACAGTAATGTAAAACGTGTTGGATTTGTACATAAATGTTTACCGTATAAATAAAAATGGCTAGAGTGAAAGAGCCTAGCTGATTACGCATTGCCTATTTGAGCGCTTATTTTTCGCTGCATACTGTAGGTACATGGCGCTTACTGTAATTTGCATTACCGTTAATGCAATAAAGTGCTTTAGTTTGTTATTTTGTTAGCTTTATTTTTCTTGCTTCCTTCCGTTTGCTTGCATAAATAATGCGATGAAGAAGTACCAGCAAAAGTTGAATTGCTCCCCATAAAGTAGAATTTCGGCACATATCTTGACTCCTCCTGAACATGTTTTTAATGTCTACTACGTAATGTAGAAAATACATATCTTCAAAATTATTTATACACAACTTCACTCCAGACTTACACACTTATACTCAGGCATCTCTAAGAGTGGAGGTAACAACCTGAAATGAAAACACAAAAGGTGTCTGGAAACCACTACTGATCTAATTTGTGCTTGTATCGAACACGCGACCGAGATCCAACGCCTGAAATTCTCACTCAAGGGACGGCCGAAAAATCTTCTCTCATTATCCGGAATAATCATCTTCGTCATATTTTATATTTTGATTTTTTTTGTGAGGTCTGCCCTTGCCAAAAGAACATTTTATCAGACCATCGGAACTTAAAATTCGGACTGTAAATATCATTTTCCGAATTATAAACCTTATTTTAGGTTCCAATATTACATCTTATTCAACCTATCACAGAATCAGTGTGAGAAGTAAACTATCTCAGACATCACTTGAGGCTTTTATACGTGAACATTACCAAGGCCAGACCCGATATCTCACCAAACACAGATAGATAAATACATTGAAGCCATATTGGTAGTTCCCTTTTTTTCTTGGTTATTTACATTTTCTTCAACAAACAACGGACGAAAACAGATATATGTTAATGCTTCAGTCAATCGCCAGAAACCCCTGAATCCATCGGACATCCTTTTTATATAATATAGCAACCATCCAAAGCCAACTGAGCACAAGCATCATGTCCGGATTTTGGCAGTTTGCCAACAATGATGGGTCGGGAATCGCCAGAATTTTGAAGAAGCAGAACCCGTCACTAGAAGAATTGTTAGACGAGAAAGAAACAGTTAGTCAATTACTTGCATCCAATGCGAAGCTTATTCAATACTTTCGCAGGCCGGAAATATTGGACAAACTAGTGGAGTATGTTGTGAGTGGAGATAATTACCGACGAAATGTTGATGGTGCATCATTTGATTTGTGCGAGAAAGAGCGTCAAACATCCGGGAGCGATTCTGAGAACACCAATTCAAAAAAATTAGCTTCTTCGGAAGAAACGAAAACTAATACCGAAGATTCACATGAGTCCGATTCAGATGACTCAAGCGATTCATCATCGTCCTCATTGTCATCGAATTCGTCTTCTTCAGACAGTGATGAGGACGAGGGCGAGAACGAACTTTCAGCCAGTAATAAATCAGATGAGGAATTTTCAAACCATGCCGAGATCTCGGAAAAGAGCAGTAGTGATAAGGCCTGTGATGATATGGACTGGGGATTCATGGATACGGGATCGGATGAATTGGTGGATGAAGACGAGGGTGATGATGAGAGTGAGAGTGAAACTCCCGCTGAAAAATGCTTAAGGAGGGCAGGTATAGCTGCAGAGATCCTTTCTGCTGATGTTTGGTCCTTAACGGATGCATTTATGGAAAATACAATTGCTTTAAACAATTTATGGAGCATTCTTGACAGGCCGGATCCTCTATCGATCAACATGGGTAACTATTTCATGAAAATCAACGAACACCTACTAGATATGAAGACGGCCGAGATGATAGAGTACATACATAAGGCATCCAACCTTGTTGAAGGATTTCTTCATCATATTGATACCTCACCGTTGATGGACTTTCTCTTGAAACTTATTGCCACCGATCGCCCCGAAAGCCCAACTGGTATAATAGAGTTATTGCATGATCAGGACCTGATTCCTTCTCTCGTGAATTACTTGAGTTCCGACTATTCTGCAGATGTTCAGAGTGCTGCTGCCGACTTTTTGAAAGCATTGATTACCATATCTGCCAACAATGGTGATGATACAAGCATTGGACCCAATGAATTAACAAGGCAGCTTGTAAGTGAATCCGTGATGCAGTATTTCGTTAAGATAATGCTTCAGGGAGGATATGCACTTGCAAACGGTGTTGGAATTGTTATCGAGATAATTCGTAAGAACAACTCCGACTACGATCCAATCCCAGTCAGATATGACACAGACGATCCAGATCCTCCTACCCCACGTGATCCTATCTATCTAGGTGATATGGTGAGGATATTTTCGGAAAACATGTCCAAATTCAGCGTGCTCTTACATAAGGAGATAGACAAACCTCTCTTGACACCGATAGGCGAGATTATGCCTCTAGGATTTGAACGGTTTAAGATATGCGAGCTTACTGCGGAACTTATACATTGCTCTAATATGGCACTTCTCAATGACAGAGAAGCTTCTGAAATTGTGAAAGATAGAGATATCATAAGAAGGAAACTCACCGAGAAGCGGAAAGAGCTACTTAAGGATTCTACAGATGCCTCAAGTATACCTTGGGATGAGATTGACATCTCAGATGAAATCGCCAATCTTCATCTTTACTCACCTTCAGATCCAGCTACAAACAATGAAAATGATGGTGACACAGAAATGAACATAGATGATAATACGGGGAGGCTCAAGGCTGTGAATGCAGATAGCTATGATGATTTGAACTTGGAAGATGGAACCGAATCAGAAAAAGCATTAAGACAAAACCCAGTCGTCGGAGATCTTCTTAAGATTTCGCTGTATGATAATAAGGTAATTTGCTCTATTGTCGGCATGTTCTCGAAATTCCCATGGAACAATTTTCTGCACAATGTTGTGTTTGACATCGTTCAGCAGATATTGAATGCATCATTGCACATCGGCTATAACAAGTTCTTAGTTATAGACATATTTGATAGATGCCGGATCACTTCCATGCTACTTGAAGCGTATGATGAATGCACAAAAAATGAGCAGGAAACCGGGATAAGATTTGGTTACATGGGCCATCTGGCATTAATAGCAGAGGAGATTGTCAAGTTTGTGTCCATGAATCTGGATAATACAATTTCCTCCTCAATAATCAAGGAAGCAGTGGAAGATTCAAAGTGGAAAGATTTTGAAGATGACACGTTATCAGATATACGAAGCAAGTACAATGCAGTGCTCGGAAATGAGGGTGGTGAAATTGACGTTATTTCTCAAGATGCAGACTCAATTGATGAGGATACATTAGGTCATAATGAACTGAGAGTGATAGGCAATGAAGAAATTCCTGTGGGATCAGATGCAGATGGAATTTTAGATGAAGAAGATAGAAATGAGTATCCAGATGGTGAAAATCTATCAGCATACATAGGCGGCGATATGCAAGAGAAGGTATACCATGAGTCGAGCTTACAACTGTCCGGATATAAGGAGGATAATGCACTTGATATATCAACTAATGATGTAATTGAGGGAGATGATGCTAATGACAGAACTAATGAGGATAGGGCCAACACTGCAGAGGTTCAAAACTTACTTAAAAGAGAGCTTAGAGCGTCCACAGTTGGAATTGTGACTGAAGACACGCTTAACGAGTCAAATATTTTACAGGAAAGTCATAAACGGAAGCATATACTTTCATCTGAAGAGCATACATTTGGCCCATCTTTACAGAAAACTGCTATTGTAGCAAAACAGACACAATGTTAATAGACGACAAGAAAAAAGCAAAAAAAAGTATATAAATTCACACATATTATTCTGTTATGACTTGGAACAACCGATGATACTGTTAATTTTTTGATCTGACGATTAGTTACATTTTAGCCGTGTTGCTATGCATTTTGGACAGTTAGGCTTTGCTCCATTAGTATTTTTGTTTACTGCATTGTATACAGCATATTCTTGGTACGATTATCATGATAGCAACGAGTTCCTGTGATTACGTTTGTTATTATTACTTGGCAGGGATTTTTTTAATAAAAAGTTGTATGTTTTACCAAATTACCATATTTAAAGTCACAAATATTTGTATTAAAGTAAGAAAAATATTGTTTGGGAGATAATCCCAATTAGCTGTTTAGATTCTCGGAATATATTCCTCTCTCATTTTCATTAATGCTAATGAGAAAAAAAAAAAAAAAATAAAATAAAATAAAATAGAAATCAAGGGGGAAAAACAAGTAGAATAATTGTCATCAATACAGATGAACATTATGTCAAGGACGATATTTGTTTAATTGTGATAGTAAAGTGTTCAGTGGCAACCAATTTGCACAATTTGCACATAATAAAATGTCGGCAAACTATTGGGCATCGTCACAAAGAAACAAATGGCAGGTGACAAGGAAAATTATACATGATGCACGAATGTCGATAGAAGCAATTGAGAAAAAGGAATTTGGTGTGAACATAGCTTTACAAGAGTGCAAGTACGACCTGAATATGAGAATATATCTTCACCAGATGATAATCAAATTAGGGCGAAGGCTCAATTTAAGGCAATTAATCATGTCTTCTGCAGAGATATACATGACAAGGTTTCTGTTGAAGGCATCGATTAAAGAAGTGAATATTTACCTTCTTGTCGCCACTTGTATTTACGTTGCGTGCAAAATAGAAGAGTGCCCACAGCATATAAGAACAATATTGTCAGAAGCAAGACGATGTTGGCCGGAATTTATTCCAAACGACTTGACAAAGCTTGCCGAGCTTGAATTTTATCTCATTGACGAGTTAGATTGCTATCTCATAGTGTATCATCCTTACAATTCTCTCACGCAGATAGTGAACATCCTACAGGAAACGCATAATACTTCGTTAAGGGTTGAAATTACGCCAGATGAGCTTCAAGCTGCTTGGTCCATTGTCAACGATAGCTACATCTTAGATCTCCATATGATGTTTCCTCCTCATATAATAGCAGTTGCTGCATTGTACCTAACACTTCTTCTTGGTGTGGATTTGAATACTGTCGAGGGAAATACCCATCAAGCAAATTCAGTACCGAACAGTTCACACTCTGAACTTATAAAGGGCAAAAATGACACTGCTCGCTCTCCGTCAGCTTTTAATTCTCCAAATAGCAAAATGTCCCCAGTTGCTCACATGACGCCACGTATCTCTAACAACATAAAAATGCACACTGCAAAACGCGATACACAAGCAGTTTCAGAGCTCGGCAATCACAAAAGTCCCTCAGGTGCCCAAAATTACAGTTATCCCAAAAGAATAGAGGCGTTGATAAACTTTTTGGCTTCATCGAACATAAACTTGCAAGAAGTCATACAGAGCGTTCAGGAACTCCTTTCATTATATCAATCGTGGGAATTTTACGATGAGATCGCTGAAAGAAATACAGTCCACAATGCACTCATCGTGCTTAATAAGAATTATAGTGGTTGAAAGGAAATCATTACGTCACAAACATTCACACACACCACACATACACACACATTTGTTGCACTTATCAATCCAACAAGCTTTTCTATCGATCAGAAGTTATACAGTGTGGCACTGGCACTTTATATACATAGAGACTTAGACTAATATAAATTTGTACTGTTATTTTTTGGGAATGCCTGCTAAGTCGCATATTTATTATGTTGGAAAACGATCATTCGTATTGGCATTATCAGGGTACAGCGCGAAAAAAAAGTATTGTAAAGGAATTGTTGCCTGGATCAGCTGCTTGCCTATATCTGGTAATCTGCTCCTGTGGAGCATTTTCTTATTTAATCAATTTTTTTTTTTTTTTTGTTTCATTGATTTTCTTCGTTTGCAATCAGATAGAGAGATATATGTACGAGCCGCTGTGTTTCCGATTGTAAGAAAATTTCACTCGGTATTGATACTGAATCATCAGTAAGAAGTAAGATTCCCTGCAAACGATAACTAAAAGAATACCTTATGGGCTCGTATTCGCCAAAATAAAATTTATCAAAATCGCACCATAAGTGAAAATAAGCATTAAATATATAAAAGCCGGATTTGCGTACATACATGTTTATCTGCGGGTCCAAATTCTTTTCCAAATGTCGAAATATGAAATATCGTGAAATATCTTTAAGCACGCGTTTCGCATTGTCAAAATCATGGGGTGAATAATTACCGTTGTCGGTCGCTGTTTTCGTTCCTGGCTAAAAAAAATTTATTCAGTGTTTTCCTTTTTTTTTTTTTTCTCCCGAAAATTTTCTCCTCATTACCCCAAAAACAGATCTGGAGAGGTTTCGCATGCAGATGAAAAACGCACACCCAGTTTTGTTACGATCTCAGATTATTGAATCCAGTTTTAACTTTCGAATTCCAAGGTCAGGTATATATTGGTATATTTATATATATATCTAAATATATACCATTCATCTTCTAACGTATCCAGATTTGGTTTTATCGCGATCATTCCTTCTGCAGAGCTGTCTTGGAATATCTAGTTATTGAGACTATAAGGATTATTCGCTCGTTTATTTTCGTATCCTTGAAAGTATACTAAATAACAGTTACTATGCCGGAAACACAAGATTATTCCCCCGGAACCATGGAAGGTGGCTCTGATCTAAGGATTCGTCAACATGTGGGCTCGTATGCCACAGATGAGAACAATCCAGTCAATGGTGCTATCGCTGCAGCCATTAAAAGAGAGGCTGAGAAAGCAGAAAGGGAGGAAGCAAAAATCGACATGGATAAAATGGAGCAGTCTCACCGTTTGGACAACTTGCAGATTGCTTTTTCAATCATATTCGATATTTCCGTCTTGATCGGAGTAAAGTACTTCAAGATCGAGTCCTTGACAAAGCTTTATACATTGCAGTATAAATTTCCGGACTCGGACACTTATGACCGCGGAATGGATGATGCTTACGTGATAATCAATGTTATGGTGAACTTGATGATGGTGAGAAGTATTCTCATGCGTTTTGTGTTCTCTCCCTTGGCCCACGCCGCAGGTATTCATAGCTACAAGGCCATTCAGAGATTTAAGGAGCAAGGATGGTCTCTAGCGTATTACAGTATCTCATGGATATTCGGCTTCTGTATCTACTGGGGTTCCGATTACTTTTTCAGCACATCCCAATTGTATGCCACCTGGCCACACAACCACATGTCATACCTATTTAAAATCTACTACCTAATTCAGACCGGTTGTTGGTTGCAGCAGATTATCGTGCTTAATATCGAGGACAAGCGTAAGGACTACGTCCAGATGTTCTGCCATCACATAATCACATCGATGTTGTGCATTGGCTCCTATATAACATACTTCACATGCCCTGGCCACGCAATTCTATTGCTTATGGATATAGTCGATGTGATTCTTTCTTTCTCGAAGATATTGAAGTACTCTGGATTCGGACGCATTTGCGACTACTGCTTTCTTGTATTTATGTGCAGTTGGATTGTCTTGCGTCATGGTTTCTACAACTACATTGTTTACTTCATGGCCTTCAAGTCCAGACCTCTAATGAACAGAGATTGCTCTCGTTTTCAGCCGGGTTCCGATGAAATTTGCTACACTGACGCCGAGATTGACTTGTTCGTTTTCCTTTTATCTGGATTGCAGGTCATCACCATCATATGGCTGGTGATGATCATCCGGGTTGCCATTACTGTTGTTAAGGGAAGCCCCGCTGAGGATGTGAGAAGTGATGATGAAGATGAAAAGGAAAAAGAGCAGTAATTCACATTTGTCCGTCTCTTTGGTTACTATTGTCTCTATTTCTTCTCCCACCTCCTTTGCAATCTTAGTGAATTTTGAACGGCTGCAGCAATAGTGGCCGCTGCATAAATAGGCTTTCGTTTAATTGAATATATTCTGTGATTCATTCTCGAGCAAGAGTATCCCCATTCCACCTGGGTCAGATATCAATCAATTAAACTAATAGGCCACAGCTGAATCAAAGGCTTATATATATATTTTTTAATAAACGTAATACCTAATAGTATATATGCTTGCTTCGACACTATTCGAAAAGACTCGAGTAAAGGCAGATGGTCATGCTAAACAAACCCCAGACAATCAACCCAATGCAGCACTTTCTAAGTATCGTGCTTTTAAACAACTTGCTGAACCTATCTTCTCCTCCATGCTTATCCAACATCTTAAGTAGATGCGGATCTTCGGTGCAAAGAAGTTTGTATCCATAGCAACCGGGAAGAACATAACTGATTAAAACGCCACCTGTGGCACCAACAACAGAGAGAATAAGCTCGAATGAGTCTAGGGAAATGGCAATTAAATATGAAAGCACAAGCAAAACCACAGTGATCCATCTGAAGCGGAATTCTGGGAATGGAACAGCCTTTTCACCCAACTTGTCCTCGGCAAAGACCTCACAATTCTCGGTATTGTCTGAATTACCAGATGCAGTGTTATTCTGCAGTAATGGTGCGATCTCACGTGAGTTGAATTGATGCCATTTATGCCATAGGTAATCCTTGAATGCAAAGTAAATGTTATTGAAAGACGATCTAGCAGGATAGAGCATGAGAGGGAACGAGAGAAGAACCATCAAGACTAGCAAAAGACGGCCTAACGAAATGTAGATGTTATCTCCATACATGAGAATGATGTTTCCTCCCAAGGCATTACCAAATGTCATGTAACCGAAGAATGAAACAGAGAAGAAAATCGCAGTAATGACACCCATGGAGAGATAGACAATTCTATTAATCCTGTGGATTGTTGGATTTTGCAATTCGGTAACAATCGAGTACTGGTTAGGGCAAGTGTATGCAAGAACAATCACTCCAAGCGTCTTGAAAACGGGCTTTATTCCCTCTGGAGTGAAGTAGGACACGGGTCCAATGTTTTCAGGAGGGATGTTTTGGAAATTCTGCGACAAGGAATAACCAAACTGGGCATATATAAGAATAGCAAGATAAGCAATAGCAATTAAAGAAACCACCGAAGTGTATCTCAAGCTATCCAATTTATGAAGGAAGCAGAGAGGAACTGTGATGACGGTTGAAATCAAAATGTAGAATAGCCTATTCTGAGTCTCCGACCAGTCAGAAATTGAAAAGACAAGCGGCATAAGATCGCCAGTTAGCACAATGTACGAAATTGCAACACCAAAGCACTGCATAAAGATGGCAATGTCAAACAAGGTGCTCAAACGAGGATACGTGAGAGTGCATATGGTGAAGAAGGTGGCAGTCCCCTGGTGAACAAATTTAGTAGTCATTCCTTGGATAATCAGACCAATGCTGTTTGCAGCAGCGGCAAAAAGAAGAATAATTGTTCCAAGAAAGATCGAATCCGTCTTGAATGCATATGGGAGAACGAGCATTCCGGATCCAATAATCGTATTAACGGTATTAACCACCGAAGAAGTCATGGTGGCTCCCTTTGGCTCTTGCTCAGTGTGGGACATTGTTGGTAAAATGTGTTTTCTTGCCCCAAATTCCAGGGTATGAAATGAGAGAGAGGCACAGTCGGAATAAAGACTGCTGCAAAACTCAGTTTATGGCCTGGGCGTGTTCACTAAAAGGAGAATTGTATAAGGTAGGCGAAGAAAAAAGATAATGTGACGCATTTATGTAACAGACGCACTGCAGTAAAATGCTATTTACCCAAATCTCCGATCCATCAAAAAATTCCCGTCCCAGATTTTTATCTACAGATAACAATCGTGCTGAGCGATTGAAATTTGGATTTGAATTGTGGCGGTTAAAGTGGCTCGTCCTGCAGGCGGAAGAGAAGAAAAAATAAAATAAAATCAAAGTAAAATAAAATCAAAGTGAAATAAAATCAAAGTGAAATAAAAATAAAATGCTGATAAACAGATTCAAATAGTATACAAAGAGTAAGCGGGCGGCGTCCCAATAAAATTTACCAGTATATTTTCATGCCAAAGTCCGCGGACAATCGTATCCGGCCAAAATTTTCTATGGCAAACCAGCTGAGGGAAGTCGGACGAGTGGCTTCAGAAAGAAGAGAAAAAGTAAAAAAAAAAAAAAAAAAAAAAAATGAAAAATTCATGAAGGACCCGATCACTCGTATAAAAATCCTCATCTAGAATAATTTAGATAAACAAATACGGGGAACCACCATAGAAAGTGTTTATAATGCTGATTAGTAGAGTGTTTAATAATAACGGGTTTCCTGTATTGACAATGTACATTTGCTTTTCTGGGGCTGTGGATGTACAAAGAGGATGATTTTGCACACCCTTTACAAAATTCTTCATTAATCACCATAGTGTGGAGTATCTCCTAAACTGCTTATTTTAGCTTAATGCGTTTTAGATATTTCCCCACTAAATACATGAATTTTTTTTTCTAACTTCTTTTTTTCTTTGCTGTACGTAATATTCGACTACTTTCTTTTGGCCTCTTTTTACAGCATATGACCGTTTACTGAAGCACATTTCGCGGTAATTATTAGGATCCACTAAACTGATCCTCTACAACTAACGAAATCATGAAAGAGGCATCAAGTGGTGGAAAGTCCTCAAGGCTTCAAAGAAAAAGGAGAATCGTGCCGATGGACCGACGGAAAAGAGCTCTTTTTTCATGCGACAGATGCAAAATCAGAAAGATTAAATGCCGTAGAGTGTCGAACAACGATCTGAAGTATGATAATATTACGCCGTGTATCCAATGCAGCAAGGCAGGTGTTGCCTGCACGACTTCGATACCCCGGAAAAAGCGTTTTTACGGCCCTGTCAAGAATGTTAGTTTGCATTACCGATGTTTGTTGGCGTTAGTGATAGGGTTGTTTCCTGATAAGGATGTGTACAATATCGAGGAGCTCATAGATTTGGGCCATTCGCTAAAGATCGAGATGCCGTCTACTGACAGCTCGAGTGACAACCATGAAGTTCAAAATGCTGCATCGATCAAGTCTGAGCCTTCATACCCATTGAATGAAGATGCAATCAAGCCGCTCACCGAGGACGAATGTAAGGATGGATATCTCTCTGGTAATTCGAGACATGCTGCAGACCGAGCTTCAACTTCATCAACATCGGCATCCTCCAGCTCTACGGATTTGAACAAGTTGCAGATTGCAAAAGATAAGAAGGTGCTGCTTGCAAGTGAGGCAGCAGTCAAGCAAGAGCCTCCGAGCCTCCCACCAAGTATTAAGGTTAAAAAGAGTGCGCAGTGTGACAGTGACAGGCTTATCATGGATAGATTCGGCCACACGCACTACATTGGAAATTTCGGCACTGCTTCGGTTCTCAATGGATTGTGTGACATCATCATCAAACGATCGTCATCTTCCCGTCACACCCCGACATCAACACAGGATATTAGAGACAGCACTCTACAAACCATCACATCGGAGAATGAGCCCGTGTATCAATACCCTACTCATTTGTATAACTTGGACACAATAAACGTAGACAGGTTTCCACTGATAAATCTTATAGGAAGGCAGGAGGCCGACATTTATGTTTCTGTATTCTTTGAAAAAGTGCACCCGTACTATTTCATTTTCAACCGCAAACGATTCGACCTGCGTTATGAGTTGTTCTGGAAAGAGATAAAGAAGACATCCCGGACAAAGGGGTCTATGAATGAGCCGCTGAGGTTGAGTGGGGCTGCAATATGCTGTATATACATGGTTTGGATACTAGGCCGCAGGTTTATGCAGTACTCCTCGAAATCGGAAATGCCCAAAGGTGCCGTTTTGGATTTGGAGATGACCGACAGATTCATCGACATTATTCGACTCACTCTTTCCGATGTTGTTCTAACGCCAACAATCGACGGGATAAGGTTGCTCTTTTTGTTTTCCACCTATCTATCGAGCATTAAGGTCAGGGAAAGTGGATATTGCTTGATGGAGATGGCTGCAATACAGGCAAAGGGCTTGGGCTTGCATCGCAAAGTGATCGTCGACAAGTTCAATGACGGTAAGTCGGACGAGATGAAGCGTATAATGTGGTCTCTTGCCAAGAATGAAAGCATATTGTGCTGCTCCTTGGGTCGTGCAAGCGCAATTCCGTGGGAGGAAATCGATGTTGAACTCCCAAAGATCGACGATGAGCCGGACGAGCTTTTCAAGACGTATTATTTCAAAAGTGTCAGATTGACCAGAATCATATTCTTCATCTTGGATTACAAGAAGAAAACGCAGAAGGAGCCATTGTCTTTGGGGAGCTTGGAAAAGGCATTAACATGCCAAAGGGAGTTGCAGAGTTTCTGGGATAGCCTTCCCGAACAGTGGAAAGATTACAAGTCCTTGCCAATCAGACGGTACAAGCCGAAACTCCACATCCAGTATCATTACTACTATATCACGCTGACCTTGCCGATGTTTCTTCATATTGTTAGTGTTCCTAATTACAATATCAAGCGTGGAGATCCTTTATTAGACTTGCTTGTGCATGGCATTCTGTCTTCGTTTGAAACGGCCGAGTTAGTCACCTACACAGATGCTAATGGTTTTTTTAACGGAACCATATACTATGATGTTTTCTATTGCTATAATGCGATAATGGTGCTCACCTTGTCGTACATTCTATTTGTGGGCTCTAAGCATTCTGGTGGACGCACTAGTGTGGTCGACTTGGATTACCTGGACTCCGAGTATGGAATCAACCTTGAGCATTTACTAAAGGAAATCAACATGATTCGAAAGCTGATATTGAACAACTTGCATAAGATTGACGGAACCATGAGGAGAATGAGTGATATTATAGAAACATTGCTTGATGACTTGGGGATAATCCAGATTTTGGTGAAGAAGTACGATGCTCCAAAGAGCAACGCTAAAAGTATTGATGGAAAGAGCGAAAGTAGCCAAACGAGTGTTTCTGCAAGTCTTCCTGGCTCTTTTAGAAAGCTTAAGTTCCATCTAAATCACGAGAAGCACAGAAAAAGAAGATCTCAGTCGGCAAGGCCGTCCACTAAAAAGGCAAAGAAGCAAACCCCATCTTTTACAGCTGCTACATTTTCTAAGTCTGGAACTGCACCCGTGTCCAATCAGTTATCTGCAGGTGGAACAAAGCCTATTCGTAGAGCTTTGAAATCCAATTTGCATAGCAATGGAGAGCATAATAAGCTCATTTTCAACAATTCTGAGGTTCCATCAAGCAATTATCAAGGCTATGTTCAGTCACTACCACCGGATTCTGCTCAGACTCATGCCTTCTTAGGTTCTGGTATGAGCAGGGGTATGGCTAATTCAAATTTTGCGAACGAGCAAGCATCTTCTTTCAGGTCTTCGCCGCAGTCCATGTGGTATGGTAATGACAATTCACAAATTACAGTTCCAAGTATGCTATCATCATCACGAATCATGTCCTCAGGCATGGTCAATACCATTCACTCTGGAAATAGAGAGGGATCTGCCTCTTCTCAGCAAGATAGCTCAGCTGCAAGTAGGTCTCCTCCTATTACTAATACTTCAAACGGTGATTCTCCGGTCGCCGATTCGAATGCAACAACTCCTGGAGGATCAAACATAAACGATGTATTGACATCAATGGCATTGAACACGGATCTCATGGATGCTTTATTTGGCACTGACATGTTGACTTCTGACAACAACAATCGTAATAACGGTCAGAATCGTAATTCCTCCCCCTTTATGGTTAACAAGTGGTCATGATTCCATACCAGGGAGATGATAAATAGATGACATGAATCCATGCTTAAGCTTATATGTCACGTTTATGTCTCATTTCTCATGTCTATACGCTACGTTATGTCACCTTTACATTTCACGTTTATATATTTTCTTACGATTATGACGACAAATTTATCCAGCCGTTATCTTAAATGGATAGACCTGTATTTAACCTGTAATGTATGCTAATATGTATAAGAGCTGTTACTCGCATGAGCTGAGCATATTGCTTATCACCTTAAGTAGCTGAGGGTTCTCTGCAGCAGCACTAACTCTTTCCTTGTCATTTAACTGTTTGTTGACCTGTTTCTCTGTTTGGTGTGTTCCCTCTTTCAATAGAATTGTTATCCGAAACCTCTTTGGTAGGCATCTGTCGAGTCTCACTCGTATACCAAGACCAATTAGTGTTGCAAGTGAACACTGTGAAATTGTGGGTGTGATTCTCAATAAAATTTCCCCGATTTGAGACTTGTCAGAAGCATTTTTGACTTCAATGTCGTTTAGGTTAACAACGGCAAGCTGTCCAAGAGTGAGCGGGTGTTCCGGATCTGATATTGATGCTGTTAAATCGTATATTTCTTGTGCATCTATGGGCTCCAAGTTGCTCGATGAACTCTGGATGCTAATGTTAGATTCCTCTTTAATCAATGACGACGCGTTCAAGCCTTCCACGGGTGTATCTTCAATATCGTAAAGTGTTTCATAATCAGTAAGAAGTGACAACTCTTGAAGACGATGTTGATAGAGTATTTCTTCACTTCTCTCAATATTCTCCTTATCTACATAGTCAGCCTGATCTCCACGTCTTGGAAGCTCGCTAACATCCAAAACAGTTGGGTTTGCATTAATTTGCTCCACCATATTTGAATTCTGCTGTTTAATGGGAAGCTTTTTATCGTTTGATCCCTGGAAAGGGCAAAGATAGTCAGGCGGAAAATATCTGCGGGGTTGATGCAATCCTGGATATATATATACTTTTTTTTTTTTTTCATTAAATTTCTTCCTTTCTTTCGCCCCGTTTTTTTTTTTATCCCTTAGTATGTTTAACTTTTCTCGTGTGCTCCCTATCTGAGATCTGCGAACGACAGATGTATTATCTCCGAAGCATTATTAGATTGTGCCGGAAAGTAACATATTCACTATTTATCATATAATTAGACTTTAATGGCGGCACCCCTTATAATTGGTCTTAGTGGGGCGTCCAGTTCTGGAAAAACAACTGTTGCAAATGCTCTTGGCACCATTTTCCCTGATTCAAGCATCATTCATGAGGATGATTTCTATCTTCCAGACAACCAAATCCCATACAATGAGGAGATTCATGAATACGACTGGGATTGTCCCGGTGCAATAAACTTTGAAAATTTAACAGAAGTAGTCAAGAAATTAAAACTGGATGAAACATTTGATAGGCAGAAGTATATGCATCTAGAAACCACAAATATTTCAAATCAGATTGATAAGCATTTTTGTGTGTCGCCCGACATTCATAATAAACTTCGGACTTTAGCCCAAAAAGCCTTCCTCGATCGCAAAGTGTATTTGATAGATGGGTTCCTAATGTTTGGATCCAAGCAGCTGGTCGACTTGATGGATATTAAACTCTTCTTTAGGACGGATTACGAAACTTTGAAGAGAAGGAGGCAGGTCAGAAAGTATAATGTGGATGCTGGCGTTTGGACTGATCCACCTGGCTATTTTACTAAATGCGTGTGGCCCCAATACTATCATTATCACAAGGGCATTTTTTGCGATGGTGATGATGAACATAAGGTAAGAAGTACAGGTGGTGCTCTTAACGATTATGCCAAAAGTGTGCTACACATTGATGATTTCATCAATAATGACGACTCAGACTTTGACACCCTGATTTCTGATGTTTTCCGGACTGTAATTGAGCATGTTAAGGATTCGGAAGTTAGAATACAAAAATAGATTGATAGATGTCTACGCTACTCTCTTTTCTGCGCTTTAAATTGCATTTATTATACATATAGAACGAAGTAGACGTAAACGATAGAGTCTCAAGGATCATCACAATCAAGTTCATTTGTGATGCCTTCTCTTCTTCCTATTTCCACCTTGTGCACCATTTATCTCTTCCTTATATATTTCTTCGGCGGATTTTCTGGCTCTCTTCTTTTTTCCGCTCTTTATACTCACAGTTCCCTTAACTTTAGCAGCCTTGGCTAGTTCTGGCTTGTTTGCATTCCATTCGTCGTCCAAATCATCTTTTATCTCGTACTTGTCAAGCTTGAGAGAATTGATTAGCTCGTTCTGTTTGGTTTTCACCTCATCAACTGCCTTTTTACCCGCAGTATTGAGATCTTGCTCCATCTCAAATTCTGCCTGATCTGCACTGGCTAAACCATCTGTCTTTTCCTCCTCTGTTTCAAGAGGTGGCAATGTCTTGGTGATGGATTTCTTTAGAATGTCTCCAAAGTGAAGAGATATCTTCCTGACAACTTTGGCAAACATGGCTAGAGCTTGATTTTGCTCTATATTCAACTCTCTAGCCACATCCTCCACAGTTTTCCTCTGAAGACCAACCGATAAGAGAATAGCGAGTTGGACGTGCGAAAGCTTAACGGTGTCCGATAGTCTTCCCTTGAAGTAAAGTTCCGAGATATCAGGCACCAAATCTAAAATAACGTGGTAATCCAATAAGTTGTTTGCGTACGACTCCAGTCTCTTGAGATCGAATGGAGTGAATGTCTCGTCTAAATCTTCACGTGACAACTCACCCTTGCCTGAAACGCTGCCTCCTATTTTTGTTGCATCTATCAAACTTAGCGACTGCACGCAGTCAAAGGCTTTGAAATTGTATGAAAGCAAGCTGAGGAATCTCTTATGGAAATCCTTGCTGAATGCCTTTAACCACTTGTCCTCTCTTTCAGGAAGAACCTTCAGCATCACGCATGTGTGCTCTCCAGTAAGATCATTGGCTGTTTGTCTAAGGTAGACTGGACTGTACCCTGATCTTTTCCAGAACTTCAAAAGCGAACCCGTCAATCCATAGGACACACCCATGTAGTGAAGATAATAAGGCGATTTGTGCGAGAGATTGATGAACAACGGAGGCAATTCGTCGCCCTTTCTTGGAGCAATCTTATCCTTCAAACTGGATTTCTTGAGTTCACTATCAGAAAGACGCTTGATGGCATACTTGGTGTCGTCGATCGTCTTGGACTCGTTTATATCTGCGAACTTCCCCTCAAAGTAGTCCGACAAAAGCTCCAATGCTCTTGAGCCGTATCCCATATTCTGGAAATCCGGATGTGTGGCTATTCGCACGACTCTTGCACCAGAGAGAGATGCAAAGTCATCATCCTGGAACTGTTGCGAGACTAGCCATGGAATCAGATCACCTCCAGCACGCAAACCGCGGCTTAAACTTCTTCTGATACTCTCCTTTGAGATCTCACCCTCCAAGGCAAGCTGGATGACACAAAGCGGAGTTGGAATGCTTCCATCTTTGCCAGCATCAGGGCCGAATAGTGCATATAGCTGGTGTGCCGGAGCATCGGACATCAACTGGAGGTCGTTGGGCGAGTTCTTGTAGTGCGAAGACACAAATAAAGCCATCATCTTTTGCAAGAAGGCCTCGCTGACCGGATCATAGGAGAAAAGTGTGTCCCGGTTAATGTAGAAAAGACTGCACTTGCTTGGATGTGGGCATCCCCTCGTTGCGTACTTTGTGTTTTTGTCGACCTTCGCATCAAGACAAAGAAGCTTGTTAAGCCATGCCTCCACTGGGTCTCCCGGAGCGTATCTGATGGGCTCACTCAAAGTAGCCTCCACAAGCTTTCTTGCACGAACGTCCAACGAAGTGCCGTTGCCAGGAATCGAACGCGTGGATGGGTTTTCTATCACCTCCCCATCATCCTTGACAACACTCTTGGCCTGCTTCCTCAATTGATCGATCAACTTGAGTGAGAGCGACCGTCCGGTACCCTCGTAACCGTTTATTGTGGATGACATGAACACGAGATACGAGCCAAGGAGCTTTTTCACAAGAGGAAGAGGGATTGCTGCAGCCTCATCGATGATTAAGAGCTCGGCCTGGCCCAATACCTGGCTGTCGGTTGGTGAAATGTACTGGATGGTTTGTCTGTGCGTGGATCTCTTCACATCAACCCTCACGATTGATTTATGGAACGACGGGTTGGTCGACTGGATGATATCGTAGTCGGCGTGTTCAACGTAGCCCATGGCATCGAATCCCTTGAAGATGAACTCAAACAACGTCTTCAAGTTTTCAGGTGAAGGTGAAGTGACAAATATATTCGAATAGTCCTGTGAGACCGCGGCGGCAATCGCAATACCGAGAGCAGCAGACTTACCACGTCCTCTTCCAGCTGTAAGTGTCACCGTGGTGTTAAAAGTCTTTTCCGCTATCGCATCGATAAATCTTAAAACGGCCTCTGCTTGGTTGACTGTCTTACAAAGAGAAACTAACGATCCTGCCGGCTGAGTATCGGCAAGGCTCTCCTTTAGGTCTGCTAGCTCCTTCTGCTTTGGCGATATCTCCTCTTCATCTGCCGGGGGTAGTCTTCTAACATTCCGAGCCCCGGAGACAGGAAGAACATTAAGAGTATCGTCAACAACTAGACACGTCTTGCAATCAGCAAGAGACAGCAAAAATCGCTCGTTAAACCTGGCAACAACATCGTTATGTGCCTCGGTACGATATCTGGAGTGAACCTCCATGGTCATCGTGTAAAGCTGCTTCAAAGATGACATCGACTTCAAGAGCATGACGATAACTCCTCCACCTTCGACAGTTTCAATCGTCCGGGCCATTAAGTTAGGGGTTAATCCCTCAAAGTCCTGTAATATAAGCATTCCGTACGTATTACCAAGGATCTTCTCTGTCTCCTTATAATACACGTACCTGATCTGCTGGTTGGAAATGAATGCTTCAAACGGATCGAGCTCATTCGGCTCTCTTCTTCCCCTCTTGATATCCTTCTTGATCTTCTTCTCCCGCTTCTTTCTGTGTGAGGTGAATCCCAAAAGTTTCTTCTTATATGCCCAAAGAATCGATTTGTTCATCTTCAAGTCCGAGTTCATCATAAGATAATGTAAGTTTGGGATTTGGTCCCTAGACTTGTCACCAACCATAATGATAAACGATCTCTGCTTAGTTTGCACTCCATTCCTAATAAGGGCAGGAATCCTTGCATCCAAGATCTTCTTCTTGGTCTTCTCATTGACCGTGCTCGACATTTTTAATATCGTACGGTATTTTGACACTTGGTTTGGGCAACTTGCTATCCAGTGAACGATATACGTATCCCAACGAAGGACAGTTCCAATAGATATAATCAGTAGGTAAAATTTTTCAGTTGTGCGAAGATGCTGAAATTTTTTAATTTTTTTTTTTTACCTTGATCGCCAAAACATTTCAACAGTTTACCATATATAGGCAAGTGATGGTCTTAGCAGTATACAATTCTTGCTTTTATCATACTGAATATTTCCAAATACTCATAGGTACATTTCTATCTATCAGAGTTATCGATGTCAGCCAATCAAAATGATGGTGCCGACCAAAGTCCTATGTCTCCAAGTAATGAAAACATCGATAAGAAAAATTTAGATGCTACTTCTACAAATGCCGACGAAGATATGATCTTCAATAAGGATGTCGACATTCAGTATAGTTCAGATGAAGATATAGCAAATGATAAAAAGGGAAAGCGATCCGGATCTTTTTCGGGTTCTTCGAATTTGGAGACTAGTTCAAGTTCAGGTGATTCTGATTCTGATTCTGATTCTGATTCTGATTCTGATTCCAATTCCAATTCCAATTCTGATTCCAATTCCAATTCCAATTCCAACTCAGAATCCGGATCCTCTGATTCCAGCAGTGGTTCTGAATCTGATTCAGACATAGATTCAGCGCAAGCAAATATTAAAGATGATATAGAAGAGCAGACTGATGATGAAGGACCCATAAGGTCAAAGAATGAAAAATCAGTTGAAGTTGCACCAGAGCTTCCAGAAGATTACACAATTCCGGAATCAACGCCCATAAAGTATCTTGGAACAGTTACGAGCATAGTCGAGAATAGTGTTCTTGTCCAATCAGCAGTCTCCGCTGAATTCCAGGTCTTGAGAGAAGGTGCTGTGCTTTGCTTAGAGAATCGTTCTCCTTTGGGCATACTATTTGAGATATTTGGACGATTGCAATGTCCGATTTTCCGGGTCAAGTTCAACAATGAAGCTGAATTGAAAGACCGTAACATAGAAAAGGGAATGAAGGTCTATTATGTTGTCCCATCTGCCCAATTTGCGCTGACATCACAAATTAGAAGTATTCGAGGTACGGATGCAAGTAACGTTAACGATGAAGAATTGCCCGAGAGTGAGCAGGATTATTCTGATGATGAGGAAGAGAGTAGAGCCAAAAGAGAAAGAAAACGTCAACGGAAAAGCAAAGCTAAGGATGGCCAGATACAGAAAAGGCAGCAACATGGATCTGGAGGTAAGATTCCAAACTACTTAAAGTCACGTTTTACTGCTTTACCTTCTTCTAAGCCACGCGGGTATCAATCGCACGCGAAACCATCGCAATCGTCTAACAATACTCGTCACAATAGTACAGATCATGCCAATACCAGCCAGGCACAACTTGCTGCTCTACACAAAGCACAAAAACAGTTCATGAGTATCATGAATCCGCAAAGCTCCAACCTGAATTCCGGAAGCACCTATGGTCAGAATATGTACGGGCAGCCTGCATCTTCGAATTCAGTGTCAAACTCGCATGCTAATTCGTATTCTTCCTCTTCCACGACTCACACTTATGGAAAGCCAGCTGGTAATGCATACAATGGTGATTCTCTAATGGAGAAAATGCAATTCTTGATACAGAAGCAAGCCAAAGCGGCATCTGGGCAGGTCAAGGAGCATGCAGCCACTTCCAGCTTCAATCAGAAAGGTAACAGTGCCAAATATTCTCGAGACCCTCCTGACTACAGTGATGAGAAAGAAGATAGCAACGACAGCTACGATCCTGCAAATCCGGGATTTTAAAATGAAATTCTATCTTTACTATATTTATGGGCAAGCATCCAAATGCATAGAGTAGACTTTTTTTTCGTCGTATCATGAGCTCATCTCTTCCGGTAGACTTTTTCTGGCAATTTCCAATGCCGACTTGGGGAAGCCTGCCAATTCGGCAATGAGTAGAGCATGAGAATGTGTGCTCAACCCTTTTGACAATGTATGGTGGAATATTATTCTTTTGTCGATTGGAATGCTTGTATCATGAAGCTCTTCAAGATCCGTTTTGTAGAATTCAACGGCATTCTTGGTCTCCGGATATTTGTCTATATACTTTTTCAGATCTGTCCCAAAGTGGGTCGCAAAAAGGACCTTACTTTTGTTCTTTTCAATCATAGTATACAAGGATGCAAATGCTATTGAAACACCTTCTTGTGGTGATGTTCCTCTTCCAAGCTCATCCACAATCACCAAAGATCTCTCTGTGGCCTCTCTCAAAATTATTGCTGTTTCATTCATCTCAACCATGAAAGTGGACTGGTTTTTGAATATATTGTCCGAGGAGCCAACCCTCGTGAAAATCTTATCAATTATTCCAAGTCTCGCGTAAGATGCCGGCACAAATGAGCCTATTTGTGCTAGTATAGCTATTAAAGCATTCTGACGCAAAAATGTACTCTTACCGCCCATGTTTGGGCCCGTAATAACCCATGCCTCCCCATTTTTCAACTTGCACGAGTTTGAAGTAAAGTTTGCCACTCCCATTGATCTGTCCTGCAGTCCCTCTTCCACCACCAAGTGTCTTCCTTCAACAATGTCAAAGTCCGTCGTCTTGTCGACTATTGGGCAAACTAGGTTTTTCTCCTGTGCCATGTTGGCAAAAGATTGCGTTGTGTCCAATAGTTCGATGATGGGGGACATTTCTTTTATCGAATCGTTGTGTCTGAAAATTTTAGCCTTCAACTCGTTGGTGATGTTCATTTCTTCAATTGCTATGTTGTTCTCTATGGCAACCATTTTGTTGCCGAGTTCCTTCCATTCAGGAACCTGAAGCTTAACAGAGGTCCTGGTGTGGTATTTCTCCACGTATTTGATATTTTCTACGAGCTCTTTTGACTTCTTGTTTTTTATCCTAACATTGACTAGAAACTCGCCCGTTTTAAGATGTCTGATCAGAGACAAATCCGTGGTCTCTCCCTCGCATAACTGTTTTGCAAGATCTTCAAGTAGCTGATTGTATTTCTCCAGACAGTCATCGTATTTCGAGCGAAGTGTGTGCATTCTCTTAGATGCATCAGCTTTGATGTTCCAGTTTGTTCTCGCAATTGTAATATCCGGTCTCAGTCCGTTGTTGTTGTTGTTGTTGTCATTTGTTTTCAAAGTAACCGAAGAATCGATTGTTTTTGTGATATGCGTTCCTAGTTTGTGTAGAGATGCATCGTCAATAAATGCTTTGAATATCGGAGAAAAGACCTTGAAAATCTCTGGTCTCTCCTTGATGAGATCGTATATATTATCGAGGTATCTAATTGTGGATGATATTTCCAAGTACTCCGCAAAAGCAGCTCGATTATTGTCAATTCGTCTGACAATTCGGCTAATATCAGCAGTGTGTTTCAAAAGCTGAATTAGCTCACCAGTAAAGCTTCCGAACTTCAACATCAAAGTGATGAAGTGTTGTCTCTGCTTTATCTCTTTGATGTTAGTCGAAGGCATCAAGAGCCAACTGCTGAGCAACCTGGCACCTGGATTTGTCACTGTTCGATCAATGATGTTGGCCAAAGCTCCGACTCTCATTCCACCCCTAATCGTTTCAGTTAATTCCAAATCCTTAGCAGCGCGAGGATCAATTTGCATAACTTCACTCGGTAAGGAACGGGTTGGAAGCTGAAAGTTTGTACTATAGTTTGGCAAGCACTCTGCTATGTAGTTCAGCAACAAGTTGGATGCAGAGATTTCCTTCTGTTTCAGGAGATCGAATGTCGATAACACCAATTTTCTGTTATCGGCAAACTTGGAGGCGTAATCCTGCAATTTTCGTTTGGTTGAAGGAACCTGGAATCTCGTAGTGTAGTAAGACTTTAAGTCCGTAAACTGCGGGTGCCATTTGCCACTGTATAGATACTCAATATCAAATTTGCTATCTACCACTATCTCCGAAGGGTTGATTCGAGTGATTGCTGCCATAAGATTCTCGAAGTTGGTTTCCAGCACATAGAATGTTCCAAGTGATACATCGCACCACGCAAGACCTATTTTCCCCTCCATCACCGAATGCTTGAAAGGCTCCTCTGGAAAAGTGATGGCTAGCAAATGGTTGTTTCTGTGATAATCTCGAAGTCCTTCATCAACAACTGTACCTGGACTCACGATTCTGTCAATTGGCCTTGTTATGACATTGCTGAACTCGTCCCTTCGCTGGTTGCAGATCACAGCCTTCAACCCCTTTGAGAATATTAACCTGAGATACTTGTCTAGTTTGTAATCCGGAAATCCTGCAAACGGTATACTCTGCGATTTCAACTGCTTTCTGGTCAATGTTATTCCTAGAATGCCCGCATACTTCTCGGCCTGTTCAAAGTAAAGCTCATAGAAAGATCCAACCTGTGTGAAAATCACATATTCTCCATCCACCCTATTTGAAAACTGGTCCACCATATCTTTGAGATCCTGATAAAAACTAGTTAAGGAGTCATCAGAATTGGTTTGATTAGTTTGTGCTTTCAGACTCTCGGTGTTCTTTTTTTGCTTTGCACCTTCATTCTTCTTTTCACCCCTACCCTTTGAATGCTTTTTATCTTTCTGTTCAGTAATTACCTCAATATCCGCAAGTGAGATATGATCAATGTGCCCTTCATTATGAGATAAACGACGCGATATGATTATATAACTTGATCGCGATCTCAATGCAAGCAGTTTGCCAGCACAGCCCCGCAAACATCCAGATGAGTAAATTCTCCATGCATTCCTAGCCACAGCTACAAGCATTGTTGTTTGGGTTTGAATATAAGAGATCTAAAAAGAAAAATGACTACAACTTGAGTACTACTTAAGTACAACTTGAATACGACTTTTCGTTATCCTGTGATCCGGGAAGATTTATAGAGGCAGGTGAAATTTTTCATCGCGTCAAACAAATGAGATACAGATGATGGATCAGAATTTACCACATTTGTGAATTAGTATACAGTTTCTAACATGAATTTGTTATACGTAATATGAAAAACCAGGAAGAAGTGTAGAAGAAATATAGATACAATCAAATATGTTTCAGTTAGAAAACTGACCTCAATCTTAAATAAAAAGTCTGTTAATTGTCGAAAAGAAACTGTTACATAAATAATGTAATACGGATTCGCACTCAGTGCTAGAAAGAATACCAGTTATGCTCAGCTAATATTTTCCGATGTTGTTATTATTTTCCGATATAATTCTGGTTTTACAGTAATAACAACACACACCTAAATTCTGTTAAAGTTAGTGTTACCAGATTTATATATTGTTTCGATGTTTATTGTAGTATGTAATAGATAGTATGTATAATGATAGACAAAAGGGAATATCTTCACTTTATATA
>ERZ746981.98-NODE-98-length-74373-cov-13.089224_pt1 | contig 74373 bp, 50 predicted proteins | sample MGYA00374948_ERZ746981 | MGnify/ENA primary metagenome ERZ746981 (study PRJEB28757, sample SAMN06711160) | food metagenome | host: microorganism | place: China:Harbin | collected 2017-01-30 | study: EMG produced TPA metagenomics assembly of the Analysis of Microbial...
ATTACATTATTAAGTATGGCTTTCGCTATTTTTTTTAGTACATAAACACAAGAGGATATCTTCATTAGCTTTATATAATTATCGTTGTTCTTCTTATACGACACCATTGACAATAGGACTTGTTCCACCTAGAACTTTATTCCATGCTATTGTTTTAACATATACTCTTATCTAAAATCTAATGCTTAACAGCACTTTTTGGCTCATTTATTTGAATTAAAAACGACAATCTTTAGAATTTTGAATTAATAGTAAAAGAGTAATATGATCATACAGACTTTATTCATTTATTGTCTAAGCTTATGACAACGAATATCTCCTTGATACCAACATGTAACTGATATGAACTCAACAATTTGCTTTTAAACAAAATTATCAGCTTTTGACTTTGTTGGAACTAGTACTTAGTATTGTAATAAAACAATTGAACATAATAACTTTTGTTCTATTAGAGGAAATGCAATCAACGATCCAGTAAATATTCTCTTAATTGCAACGACTTACTTTCAAAGTTGCAAAGAAAAGTCCTTAGATAAATGACGTAACATTCTAATGATTACAAATAAAGCAATCAAAAGTATATTATAAAATTTGGAATAGAAGAAGAAACATGTACTTAATATATCACGCACTTACGTTTCAGCATGCACACTAATACTAGGATTCACATAAAATGAAAAATCGAGAGCCACAAACTTTTTTGACAGATCTAGGGAATAAAAATTTTAACCTTGACTGAAAATTTTAGGATCATATATACATCACCATATCTTCACTCACCTAACCGCAAACCTTATAATCATCTTTCCGGATTGACATTATATCAGTTAAGGACATTCCTGATGGTATACGATACAGGAAGGTTAAGTACAGTAATAGTAACAACAGCTGCTGTTACTACTTTGGCTCTAGAGTGCTTCCATCATTATTTATCTAAGAAGTCTACTAAAGGTAGCAGTGCTTCCACACTTGTCCATAAGAAGAAGGATGATGAATATAAAGAGCCAGATAAGAACTACCCAGAAGTGTTAATTAAAGAGCAACTTGCACGTAATTATGCATTTTTTGGCAATGATGGGATGAAAAAAATTCGTGAGATATTTGTCGTTGTGCTTGGCGCAGGAGGTGTTGGTTCCAATTGTGTGGCTACACTTGCAAGATCAGGTGTTACAAAGATTAGAGTTGTCGATTTTGATCAGGTTTCCTTATCATCATTAAACCGCCATTCTGTTGCCACTCTCAAGGATGTTGGAACTCCAAAGGTTGAATGTCTACGTCATCGAATTCTTCAGATTGCACCTTGGTGCGAAATTGAAGCAATTGACGAAGTTTTTAAGATAGAGAATTCGGATCGACTTGTTGCTCAGGGTAACCCTGATTATGTTATCGACTGCATTGATAATATTGATTCCAAGGTGGATCTTTTGGAATACTGTCACAAAAAAGGTTATAAAACTATTTCATCCATGGGTGCTTCTTGTAAAAGTGATCCTACTAGGGTAAACGTCGGCGATATTTCAAGCACAGATGAGGATCCATTAGCGAAAGCAGTGAGAAGAAGGCTAAGGAAAAGAGGAATTATGAATGGGGTCACTTGCATATTTTCTGCAGAGAAACCAGATCCAAGAAAGGCAAGACTATTACCTCTACCAGAGGATGAATTCGACAAAGGTTCAGTTGATGAACTTAGCGCCCTTCAAAATTTTAGGGTGCGTATTCTTCCAGTCATGGGTACCATGCCTGGAATATTTGGACTTGCAATAACCTCATATATACTAGCTGATTGTTCCGGGTATCCTATAGAACCTATTGAAGGAAAGAACAGATACAAAACTTATGACAACCTTTTGGAAAGTATAAGCTCACAGGAAGATAGATTGGGTCACGGACAACGTGTTCCTATTGCTTTAAACGACATGAGGTATTTATTAGAGGAAGTGTTTCATGGAAAATCTGTAATATCTAATTATTCCACCAGATTAGCGGTGTCTAGATGGCTTCCGGATAAACCATTACAACTTACAAACCTTGTGGTAATAACAAAAAAAGAATTAAAGGAACATGAGAAACGGGTTCTCGCTGGTGGTGAGAGAGTGGAGGATGTCTACAGTCCGGAGGTGATAGCGAGAGTTAACAAACGGTTCTCTGAAGAGAAATGGTACGAGCAATTTCGTTGAATTACAAGGAAACTTACGTAATTTAAATGTAACATAACATATTTATAAAGATATAAGAAACAAATACAGAGACCCAAGAATAGAATATTGACAAACCATTAGAAAAACCATCTTTGGCCTTTAGAAGGTGGCTTTCCAAACTTTGGATCTGAAGCCGTAGGATCGTACTTTAAATCTTTGGCTATACCCTTAACGCCACTCTTCGTAAGGGTACCTTTGAGACCCCGTTCTCCAACATTTTTTGCTGTAGCACTTGCAATATTGCCGACATCGAAACCCATGCCACGTAATTTTTTCACGATCGCTGGTGTAATTGCCGCGGTCAAGGGCAAACGAACCACAATCAAAGATTTGTGAAGTGCGTAGGCTAATGCAAATTCTGTCCAGATTGTCGAGGTTTTCTTCTTATCTTCTGTTGGATGTTGATCATTTGCGTCATCTTTGTTCCAGCCAATAAAATTTAAAAACCTGTCCTGTAATGATCTTATCTTCTCTTCACCCGCCGAATGAACTAACAAATAACATAGTGACAAATCAACGAATCCAATACCAAGATAAACACCAATTCCACTATATCCATATTCCCTTACCAAACTCTTCAATCGACTTTCTTTTGGACGAGGAGCATGCGCTTGAACATTTAGTTTAGGCAAAGTGGTGGAAATATAACGTCTAGTGCCAACATTTCGTAGAACAATGGGTGAACCGAAAGCAGAAAATCTAGGGAAATACAACAACCTTATTGACATGCCTGATGTTCTTATAAATTCAATCGTATTCTGTTATTTGCGTATAGTAAAGAGGCAATTTCATTATAATTGTATATAATATCTTTAAGCATCACGAATCTGCAATGAAGAAGGGGGTTCAAAAAAAAAAAAAGTAATTGTTGAGGAAGAATCTCGTACGCTCAGAAGTCGCTATTCATTACTGTGTATCTTCCCAATTGGATATATTGCAATCAGGTAATTCCACACTTCTACGTGGTCTCAAATATTCTCCATGTTATATTAATGCTAGAAAAAGACGTTACAGTGTTACGAGTTACTATTTAAAAAACAATGGCATGTTATATTAGCACGAATAAATAGCATTGAAGCCCAACTAAATATATGAACAACAAGCGCCAAAATGCTGCGGCAAGCAATTGAGAAAACTAGCAACTGGGAATTGAAATAGTCCGCTAATTTCCTAAAACTTATAACTTTGCAATAGGCTCCCTTCCAACAGTACACTTTATCAAACCGTTAGGATGTGGTGATGGGTAGAACATCTCGTTTTCGTTCTTCAAGCCCTTCCAGGAGAAGTCAAACAGAATGTAGTGCTTGTTTGGCAAGGCATAAGAGACATTGTAAACATATGGGTTAGCATTGACAATATCGGTACCCATGTTATACATGGTAGCTTGAACAGAGGCCGAGTTCTCGAGAGCAAATCTGTCCAAAGTGATTTTAAGAGCAGATTGGAAGACCTTATCAAACAGTCCAGAATCGGCTAAAGTGAATATATTATCGACAGAACCAATCTTGGCACTGTCAAACTTGTACTTGCAGTCTACATCTGTTGACAAGATTCTCTCATTAACAGGCTTCAAAGTGGTGTAATCACAAACATTGTAGCCATGGAACATAGAGCCAGAGGACTTCAAAACGGTCAACCCCTGCACGCCGCCTGTAAGAACAAAGTCACCATTCTTCTTAGAAACCAATTCACAAACCCTGACTTCATCACCATTCTTGACAAAAGAATGTGGCTGGAGCTTTCCATCGACAGAATACTTAGACCATTTGGCTTGCTCAATATGAACAGTGATACCTGCAATCCAACTGTACTTACCAAAGAAATGCTTCACAAGGTGAGCGGCAAATCTCTCAATTGGGAAGACATCTGTTTGCTTGGCTTCAACCAAAATGGTATTTTTGATCGTATCGGTTGGAATAATAACGCTGTTATCTGCCTTTGTGTAGGAGACATCAAAAGCACCCGTAAGCATGACCCTAACACTAGCCTCCATGACCTGATGGATTTTAGGGTCAATAGGGTCCCTCTTGACCTTCAAAAATCTAACATTGTTCTTACCATATGTACAATCCTGTAGGTAAGCCATTTTTGTATATTTTTTGATTTCTATAATATTTGACGGTTATAAATAAATTTCCTTGTCGAACTGAAGTTCAATATCAAAAATGTATGCTTTACACATCTTGGCCTGTGGATGATTTAAGTCAGAAAAAAAGGGAGTTTTGAGGTCTATATATACCTGAATTATTTCATAGGATCGAACAAAAACTACTTTTAAAGAAATAAGGATGCATGCATGCCTGATAACACACAAGAGCCCAGGCAATCAGTTCTAATTTGCTGTTGCACTGCCTTCATGAAAACGATAGACAATACGTTATCAGTTAGAGATTGCTAGTTTCTCCAAATTTTTTTTGGGAAATATTTTTACCCTACTCCAAATTGCGTATGTTCTTGAACTCAATTTCAACGGTGCGCCGATTGAAAAATTTAAGCTCCAAAACATTGTTAACAGAAAAATGGGGTTAGAGCATTATAGGATACATCAACACGTATGTTGAAGTAAATATTGAAATTTATACTGTCACAAAGAAATTCTTGTTCAATTAAAACGATAAGCCAACGTCGGATATACCCGCCGAACAAGGGGCGATGCATTATTGAATTTTTGTGATAACCCGGCTTCCCGAGTACTATTAATTTTAAATCAGACTAATCAAGTAACTTGATAATGATCGATATAATTTCTTATTGTTTTGCTCTGCTGACACTTTTTATCGGATCCAAATATATATGCTTTTTTTTTTAATACAGTCTATGCGTGCCTTGATAATTATGCTGAGAAAGAAGCTTATCAAACTACATGAGAATAAGTGTATTACTTCAGCCCGAAATGCATTACTAAATAAAATTATTATCCGAGTCAAACTATTTCTTGATTTTCAAGATATATTCGAAGATGGAACAATGATTCACCTAATTGCTTGAAAATCATGAACTTGGAGTATTTATCATAAAAAAAATTAAACATGAAAGATCCCAACTTTAGAAGCTTACAAGGGAGCCTGAACTGAATTAATTCGCCGATAATTGGTTTCATTTCTTTTATAACAAGACTGCTGTTATCATGTCCCTTTCTCTCTCCCAGTATTTTGTGTATAATTGGACTAGGAAATTCTCCTTCGAAGTCTTGATAATCATAATTGATCTTCAAAAAATGTTCAAGACATAGATATACTTTGAATATTTTCAAGTACCAGCCATACATCATTAATTCCCGCTGTTCAGGAAGTAAATGTAATATATTGTCATCTCCTTCCCCATTATTTTGAATTGAGAAATCACAGTAACTTAACGATTCTGAAGGTAACAGGTTGTGCAATTGCAAAGTTTGTTTGAAGTGACTTTCAAAATTGGTGACAAACTTACAAAGGGCTAAAAAGGCGTCGTAAAGAATTTGAGTATCAATTAAAACCTTGCTTTCAATATTCATATTTAACTGATCAATATCATGGCCCAGTCCACATATATCTGCTAGAGATGAGATGTCGGTTTTAAATGTGTCACATTGTACGACATTCATTGATTCAAAAAAATGTGTACTCCCTTGAAAGAACAATATCTTGAATATCTGAATTGTACTTTCTACCGAAAGCATTGCGTCTTGGAAAAACTCACCGTTATCAAATGCACCCTTAGGATACGTGAGATTTTCACAGAACAAAATGTTAGTCTTGTGAAAATCTCTCAACCATACTTGCTGCTTGACTTGTTCCAACTTAACCAATCCAAGTATCTTTATGGAAAAATAGCTATTCATAATCATGCTATCGTTATATATTTCAGGATTTCCATTGAAATGAAAGAGCGAAATGAGTAAATTCCAATTTGCAAAGACTGACTTAAGTTTGCTAGTGACCTCATGTTCGTTAAATATTCTTGAACCATCACTCCAGGTTTTGAAATAAGAAATCTGTTGGAGACCATTTTGAAGACAGATGAGTCCATAATCTCCCACATGATAATTTGACATAAAGTTTCTCGCATCAAGAAAACCAGTATTCTCATTGCCGTTTGAACCATGCAAGAGAAGTTGAGAAAGAACATCTTTATAATTAGCTGATTGAAAGTCAAAATCCTTCAATATGCCATTGAAATCCTGAAGCGTTTTCGTGTTCCATAGAGTTGATGCACATGGCATATCAATAAAAAGATCATCAGTTCGTAATGCCGGGCAAATATTGTACAATGCAGAAAGAAGACTGGTTATATGTGTGATTGTATGAACAGTTCGTATAGTTGACTCATATCTGATGAAATTATTGTAGGAAATCTCATCTAAATGAGCAGGATCTGATAACTGGAAATTGACTTTATTTAGGCCAGAGGTCTTAACCAAAGAGCACAAGGCATTTACTTGTCTAATGACAACATTTAAACTGTTGCTATCATCAGCAAAGAGGCCGTACATGACAGATAATGTCAAGGCCTGCACCAACCAGAGTGGTGACGATGAGCTTAACGAAGTTATTGAGAACGAGCTTTCATTTTGGTGAGAACTTGAACCGGAAATTGTTTCAGAGGCAGAATTATGAGGCGACTGTTTGCGAAGCTCTTTGTGCGTTTCCAAATAGACGTGAATAGATCTTCTTGCTGCCTCATATAAATTCGAGGCATCTTTATTGTCATTTGAAACTGTTGCACCAATGGCTGCAACCAACAATGGTAAACAGACAAGCGATGACTTAAAATTTAGTACAAACAGGTCGTCCTTGATCACGGTTGGATCAACCATGTCCATGGTCGTTGTCATTAAAGAGTACTCATTAAGAATACTTGGATGAATAAAGGGGTAATGAATTAAGAATCTTGACGTAAATTGCTGCACGAGCATGTTTAATTTATCATTTTTTGGAATTGTCGGGCATGGAACTCCAAAAAAAGGATACTTTGATAATGTATCAAAAACACATGACCTTATGGTATTACCAAAAAGATAAGCTCTGGAGTAACCCTTACTCGCAAAATTGTTGAGAGCAAGGTTCTCCATGCTTAACTTGGAACTCCGTACTTCCCCTGGCAATGTATCTAGCAGGTTCGAATTATTCACCGCATTTTGAAGCAAAGGTGGTGAGATAGTGGTATTGTTTGACGAAAGGGATGAATCTCTCAAATTTTGCTGGTCATCTCCATAGAACGAATAACCCTGGGGAATATCAAAGGGCTTAGCAATGTTTAAGTCAGCAATTGTTTCAAGAAAATTTATGTCCTGGTTAAATAAGGTTTTTTGCCAACTTTTCACCTTTTCAACACTAGTATCAAGGGAAGGCGAAATACTATTTTTTACATCTTTTTCACTTGTATCCCGATCAGTTTCTTCAACTGACTCCAAAACTGTTGAGGTCAACGACTTCAATCTGGATTGCCTACCAGAGCCTGGTGAATATGCCTCTCCTACATGCGTGAAAAGTGTCCCCTTATTGCTGGGAACATCATAGAAAGAATATCCCTCTGATATAATCTTTTGATTGTCCGAATTTATTTGCACACCATTTTCGACTTTTGAGGTACTCAATATTTCATCATCAAGACTTAATTTATCCATGTCTTCGGGATAGAGTTGGGGTGTCGAAAACTCGACGGAATCCATTGGTTCTTGATCGGCATTAACATAACTTTCCCCTCCCATAGCGGAAAACGATACACCTCTCTGGCGCACATACGACTCATTGTTTGTTGGAAAAAGCAGAGGATTATTGACAGTTGGGTTCAAACTATCCGTAGTTTCCTTATATTCCATATTTGCGGACAGATTATTATTAACATTGTTTTCCTGTATCTTGTTTGAGTCAGTATAGGCAGATTCTCTCATCAGAAGTGACCTAAACGTAAGTGATGGGTACATTATTGAGCTAAACTCTTTGGCCAGTGCATCCATATCAAACTTATTCTCGTTCTGGCGTCCGGACCTTTGAACGTTACCGACGTCACTTGTAATGAAAGCATTTCCGATTTCATCATTTTTGGATGCTGTAAATGAATTTTCATTGCTGGGGAATACTTTATTATAATTCTTCCTTGTGGCATTTTGTATCTCACTTGATAATCCAATCCTTCGTCCACCCGAAAGCTTTCTGAATTTATTAGATTTTTTACGCAAGCGAGGGACTAAATTACTAGCTCCTGCATGAAGTTTAGAGGAGTGCCTCATCAACAAGTCCCTTCTGCTAAATTTTCTTGAGCAAATACGACAGGCAAAAGGCTTTTCCTTTGTGTGAGATCTCTGGTGTCTTTTTAAATGCTCTTGCCTTGCAAAAGCTCTTGTACATACACTGCAAACATATAGACGAGGCTTACCAGAAGGAGTTGCTCCCTTGACTGTAAATTCTTCTGGAACTATAACACTTTTCGAGGATAATTTGTGTGTAGATACTTTCAATGGCCCATATTGTGTCATTTTGACTCTGCTCTCTTCATCGTTTTTTGCACTGGCATGATGCCCTTTTCGGTTATTGTTCGGAGAAGGTGTGACAGGAAATACAGAAGTGCAGGGTAAGGCAACTTTTCGACTCGCCATTTTAACCTAATCCTAAACTAGAATCTCCCAAGACAAGATGGTCTTTGTGGCAGTAAAATGAGGAATCAGAACCTCAAAGGATTGTGTGGGTAGTATGTGGCTAATAAGGAAGTGGAAGCTTATTGGAAGCAAGGAACCTGATTCAATGTTAGACTTGTAGAGGAGAAATTCTCGCAGAATAAAATTTAGCACAGGGATTAAGAAAGTAACAGAAAGATAAAATGTGTTTGTTGATAGGCAGAAACTAATTTCACAGATTGTCATACATTAAGAAATTTCCATATTTATTTATTTATTCAATGCTCGTGGAGGGATAGATCTTTCAAGGGTTGAAAAGAGCCACCTTCTATCAAAAGCGTATCCGACGGGCCGGTAAAAGGAAATAAAGAAATGACTATAACTTTGTGGGCGTACAAAGCTTGCTAATTAGTGCTTCGAGGGTATAAATGTACTATTTTCGATGCACTAATGAATGGAATCTTAGAAGTTCTGAAGAAGCGGAGAGGAAAAAATCACAAAGTCTCGGATGCCGTGACGATGTTTTCCAGATTGCTTTTTTTTAATTACTTTGGTGTGTATACCAGTTTCTCTTTAAAAATTTCTTCGAGTCTAACAGAATATAGGTCAAATCATTAAACATAAAATCTAGGTGGCAGTGACTTTTTTGCTATTGTTAATATCACATTATAGATGTAGGCTGTTTCCGCCTGAGTGAACAATTTAAGCTTAATGACAAAGTCCGAAAGTAGCAATGTGGGGTAAGTAGCTGGCTGGGGCCTAAGGCGCGAAAAAGACGGGGAAGCGTAAAAACGTCAAAAAATGCCGTTGCTTTCGTCCTATATCGACGCGTCGTCCCATATGCGTATATACCTTGCCTTTTCTACTTCACCTCGCTTACAGGGGGTGGGGGAAAAAATGCATTATCGAGTAAAAAAGAGACACGAACCTAACTGCTGTATGATTTAAGATATGGGGCAACTTATTATTTTAGTAGAACTGTAAGTAACATACATCTCAATGTCAGAAACAAATATTAGGAAGAGAAATACACGTCATGGGGGGAACAGAAAAACCGATAATAACACTATAGTGGACGAAAATGGATTGAGATACAATAAAGAAGATCAGTTGGATAAAACGAGGGTGCTGAAGACTGCCTTCATAACCATACTTATGACGGTATTTATAGGATATTTTGTTATTGAGATCTTCAACTTGTTATGGGACCTTTTAGTGAATTATTTTTTGCTTCATCAAGAAACTGATGGCATGTCTTATGTTAAAAGAGGTATCGTGTTGTTTGCAAAGGGACTAATAGCAGCGTACATCATAGTTTTTTTGAATAAAAAACTCCTTTTGGTTTATAATGATGAAGAAGAACTTTCGAAATACAACTAAGAAGATTATGGGAAAACTTAAGGGCGTACGCCATGTACTCTACGAATAGGCCTAACATTATTACCCAGGAAATGTTATTATTTGATAATGTGTTTTTATAGATTTCATTTCGACTTAGCTTTCTTTTGCAATCTGCGGTTGTTTGCATCGGAAAAGCAGATTCCTAGTTCATCTAAGCATTCACAAACAACGTCAGTGTCTAAATCCCTTAGGCCGCAGCTATGAAGGTATTTCATAACTTTGTTGATATCTAAAGGTTTGTACATTAGAATCTTCTGATACATGTCATTGCCTTCCACAAGGCAATCACGTATCTTATTGAATACATTTGTCCTAACTATTTCCTTCTCCTTTATAGATTGAATTTCAGGCATTTTTTCTGCTTGAGTAAATTTCAATATTTCGCTTTTAGATGGATCAAAATTAGCTATTGCCTTTTTCAAAATGGTCTGGTCCATTAGGTTGCATGTCATTTGTATAAGCGACAACATACTGCTTCTAGATCTCGTAGGTTTCAAGCCCCATTCACTAATTTGGTTTCGTAGTTGTTTGGTGGTAAACTTCTCAAACAATACCATATTTTGCTTTTCTTGGGTCTCAAATTGAGAATCTGGGATTTCAGTTGGAGCTAGCACATTTTTAAGATCTTTTGTTTCTAAGAGATCAGGTGAGTCGTGAGCAACTTGCTGAGTAAACTTGTCTTGCGCATTTTCAAATTGTTCTCGTGCACTTGCAAATATGGCAGTAGACGGCTCACTGTCTTCGTTAGATGACGATACACTGGCATCATTATCATCTACAATGGGCTCTTTTTGACTGGACACAACCTGAATAACATTTGTCGAAACATCAACTTCTTCCCTATTTTGGAAACTACTCGGAAGAGCATTAACGCCGCTATTGTCTCCATTTATTTTATCTTCAGCAGCATCAAACATGGGAGTATCAGTAACATTCAAATCATTGTAACCAACACATATTAAATCATCACTATTTTCAGAGGACAAAGAGTTCGGTATTTCGCTAACAGTGTCTATACTCTCAGGGAGCTGATTTATACTTTTTAATTTCTTGATATCCGGGGTTGCAGACATTTCGGTGGACGATCTTCTTAACAAAGTCACATTTGGAAAATTGCTTGGAGAAACTTTTCTCCTAACTAGTCTTGCGTGAGATATTAATTCTTTCTTTGAACTGTCTTCAACAAAATTACTTTGAGCATTTTCAGACGCATTCTCAGAAACTTTAGGTGATGATGATAATAGTAATGGACGCTCCTGTGTGCCAATTATACCAATAGAATTGTTGGGAATATCATTTTGGGCATCGTCATTTTTTGCGTCACAAACCTTCACCTGCCCATCATCCTTTTGTGGACTTTCAATGTTTTCCAGATTAATTTGAGTTGCATCTAATTCAGAGCAACTATCACTGATTGTAATTAAATCATCATTATCAATTTCTTGGGGTTTTTGAACATGATCTGCCTTCGATACGTCATCCATTACTTGTGAAAGTGTTGAAACAAAACCATTAGATTCGTTACCATGCGTATTCACCACCTGGTCTATACTAAAAATTTCCTTATCATCGTCGCTTTGGCTTTCAGAAAGAAAACTTCTGCCATTTCCATCCGAATCGTAATCATACAACATTTTAATATCCTCTCTGCTCAGTGAGGTCGGGGCGCCCGATGATTTTGGCCATAGCCTTTTCGGTTCTTTCTGACTTGAGAATTCAAATGTTCCAGTGATATTATTTACAATTCCCTCTGAAGATACCGAAGCATTTTCAAAATGCAAATCTGGATGTCTTTCTTTATATTTTTGTGTCAGAGAATCCAAACTTTCTCTCTGAAGTGCATCACTTGTTTTTGAAAACCGCTTCTTAATTTGCGTTAAAGCATCGCTCCATTCTTCCTCCGTGTAGAGTGAGGAAGTGCCGTTCAATTCTATATCATCTTCACTCTTTCCTTTTAAACCTTTACAAAAATTTCGGAGCTTTCCCTTTTTGCCAGACAACATACCAATACCCATTGGTGCATCAACAGAGCGACGATTATACTTTTTGGACATCTTGCTTGAAATGCTCCCTATTTTGCGATTTTTAGTTACTCTCTTTTTCCTAACCACCTTTGATTTTGTGCGCTTTGAGCCTTTCTGCTTTTTATTAGGTACTCCCTTTTCTAAATCATCCGACAATCTTTTACGTTTCGATCCAATCCCCGTTGATACACTCATTGCAACAGGTTTTTTGTGATGAAAAGAAAACTTTTTGCGTAATGAGGATATTTTTTCTTTTCTCTCATCCTCAATAGACCATTCTTCTAAAGCTGCTTGCGCCTGTGTACCAAAGGCAAATGGCTGTGAAATTTTCCCAGCATCATGACTCTCTTCATCTTCAAACATTTTAATCATGTAATAAATAAAATTTAGCAGTTCAAATATATAAATACAGCAACAATTGAAGCAGGTGCCATGCAACATTAAGAACATTTGATTGATCTTTGATTAGCGGTTAGATAAATAAATGTGAAGTATCTACTGAAAAAAATATCCAGCCGGTTGACGCGTCAAAATTGAAGTCGCGAAAAGAACAGAAAAAAAGGACAAGGTTCAGTTAGTGCGTGCATCATCTTCCCACAGACTACAATATTAACTCTGACAGACATTGAGCAATTTAATTTGGGAGGCTACTGAAGTTCAACACATCAACGTACTTGGAGAAATAAGATGAGGCAAATGGAGCTGCCATTTTTGGTGCCACAAAATAAACGTGCACTACCTGGAGACGCACCTCGTCAAGCGATCTCAAAAAGAGCCAAAATAGACGAAGGAGGAGCACAAGAAATTATCAACTTAGAACAGGAAAATGGATGTGAAGACAAAACTAAAAATAAGTCACTAGATATAGATCTGGACAAGGAAAGTGATGAGGAACAGAGCCAGATGTTTGGGACAAGTGCGACTAGTACTCAATTATCCGAAATCGAAGAGGTTCCAGCAACAGAGAAAGTTTCTACACATAAAATAATGAAGAATAAATCACCTTTAAAGAAAGACGAACCAAAGAAAAAAACAGAGAGTCCTGGACATAAAATTACTAAAGAGGAGAGACATAAGAGAAAACTTCAAAAGGATGAAGAGGCAAAGAAGAGGAGGGTGAAGAGAGAGAAAGAAGCGGAGGAAAGGAGAGCAAAAAAGCAGAAAGAGGCATTGGAAAGGAAAGCAAAAAGAGAAAAGGAAAACGAAGAAAGAAGACTTCGTAAGGAGAAGGAAGCGGAGGAAAAGAAAATAAGAAGAGAAAAAGTAGCTGAGGAAAGAAGGTTGAAGAAAGAGAGGAGGGAAAAGGAAAAGGAGGAAAGAAAACTAAAATTTGAAGAAGAAAGAAGAAAGAAGAAGGAAGAGTTAGAAAAGAAAAACAAACTGAAGGAAGAAGAAAAGAGGAAGAAGGAAGAAGAGAAACTACGAAAACAACAAATAGAGGAGGAAAAACGTAAGAAACAATCGATAACAAATTTCTTTCATGTTAAGGCGACGAAGAATTCGACTAAACTTTCAAGGACAAGTTTACCGGAGGCTCAGAAAGAGGATGGGGAGAATGAAGGTAAATCTGACTTTGAAAAATTCTTCCTTCCATTTTATGTGAAGGGAAATACTCGTCTAGTTAAGCATGAGATTGACCTTACGAAAGAAGCCTCGTTGGAACAATTTATCAGAAATGCCGAGAACGGTGAGAACACATGCAAATCAAGGACAGATCTCAATCAATACTTTAGTATACTTGCAAATAAAGAGCTGAAAAATGCTTCTGAAATCAAACTTGATTACAGAAAAGCTGGAGATGTTGCGCAAAAAATGAATTTGGGTCTCATAAAAGATTCTCAGGAAGATTTTGAGAAGGTTCCTCGTGCATTTCTACAATTCTATGAGAATATGAAGGTGCCGTATTGTGGTACCTCCTCGTATACTATTTTTGATGTGAAAGAGACATTAGCGACAAATCCATTCATCAAAATAACATCAAAACAAGGACCAACTATAAATTATGAATACGATTCAGATTTGGAGGAATCTGAAGATGAGGGAGACGGCGAAGATATTGATCTTGAGAATGACGATGAGGACGACGAGGATGATGAAGAGGACATATCTAGTGTATCTGATATAGAAGGCTTCGTCGAAAAAGATGGTTCTGATAGTCAAAATTCTACGGATTCAAAGCAGAAGATTCTTGGACCATTAAAACCAGAGACCAGATGGCTTGGGCAAACATTTTCGGAAAAAGATGCATTTGGCAAATACTTCCAAGGTATTAAAGTAAAGAAGGTACAGGCACAACTAAGCTTTCCAATCAATCCTTTTAAAAATTACTGGGATGGCTCGAAAAAGTATGAGAGTGAGGATAATAGTAGCCAATCAAAATCTTTACCGATAGGGACAGATACACACACCGAGAGATCACTAGATACTAATAACACGCAACCAGGTATTATGAAGGTGAGAAAAAAGACGCTTACTAAGGAAGAAGATGTGAAGAAACTTGTGGATTTTGTGAGGAAAAACTCAAATTACACTTTAGGCACTTTAACTGAGTTGTTACAAAAACAAATATTTACGGAGTGCTCTAGATCTATAGTGAGAAATAGCATTAAACATTTTGCTTCCTTTGACAAGAAACAGAACAGGTGGGTTATAAACGCAGATGCAACTTCTACTATGACAAATTAAGGAAAATATAATTTGAACAAATAGTACAGACATAGATGCTAATGTTGTAGAATCAACTCGTAATAGTGGGAAAAGAAATTCCAGTTAGATATGCTTGGGCGTTGTTTGATTCTCGATTGCCCTAGTTTTTTTTTCGCGTTTTAATGCAAAACATTAAACACGAAAAAGGAAACATTACTCAATCGAGTTTAAATGAATGCATAGTGCTTGAAAATTTGTCGAGCAAATGTGTGGTAAAAAAAAAAGGGGACAAGCCCGCAACAAGAACGTGAAGATTTTGGCGTTGAAACCTATCTTCCAAAAAACTGTGAAACTGAACACGAAAAAAACTTGATTGTAGAGTTCAAGATCTTTTATTTCATATATTTTCTGGATTTGTCTCAGATACTGACAATTAAGTTTATTTCTTTTTTAAAGAAGGAGATCGATTCACATACGCCAAATTTAATCGAAGGAAACTAAGATAAGCACCATGTCATCTTCTCCACCAATGCCTTCAACACCTGATCATAATGACCAGGATACAAATGATACACACTTGACTGCTCATGATACATTTTCAACATCTCAAACACATGACGCCGTTCCATCTTCACCGCTTTTTATGCCTCCATCGAGTGATTCCGTCTCGGGACCTTCATCACAAATAAGATCTAACGATGACCATAACAGAAATACTCACCTAGGAAGTGCACTCGGGGGATTATCTTCACCTGTTGCTGAGCCAACAAGCGATTTACTTTCAACTAGTTCTACGGGATTTGGATCATCCCAGCGTCCGCGTTTGCATAGTAGAGGTGATATTCATTCCTCTGACTTTTTATCTTCTCCCATGAAAAGACGATTTTTCACTGAGGGTTCTGGCGCTGGACCATCATCCTCAGGATTGGAACGTAGATTATCTTCTAGTTCCGCTCTACCTTCATCTGCATCATCATCAGCCTTACCGTCATCTGATGCTGGAAATGCTTTGTCCTCTGCAGCAAACATTACTCAGTCTACGGCAACCAATACTTCAACGTCACACGCTCCTGATGAACCTGTCAGAGTCATTTGGGGTACAAATGTCTCTATACAAGAATGTTCAGATAATTTCAGAACCTTTTTGATGTCATTTAAGATGAAGTATCGTAAGAAAATGGACGATACGTTGGAGGATCCAGATGAAGATGAAAAATTGTACTATATGGATATGCTTAACATGATGAAGGAAACAAACGCCACCAACTTGAATTTGGACTGCAGGAACTTGCTTGCTTACTCTTCAACCAAGAAGCTATACTATCAATTAATCAACTATCCGCAAGAAGTTGTGCCAATTATGGACCAGACCATCAAAGACTGTCTCGTCTCACTTGTGCTAGACAATGCACCAAGCAATGAATCAAACACAGAACGGGATTCGATTGTGGACCAGATTGAATCCAACATCTATAAGGTGCGGCCGTATAATATTGAAAACAACAAAGGTATGCGTGAACTCAATCCAGGTGACATTGACAAATTGGTGACAGTTAAGGGAATTGTGATTAGATCGACCCCTATAATTCCAGATATGAAGGTTGCTTTTTTCAAATGCAATGTTTGTGATCACACCGTTGTGGTGGAAAATGATAGGGGGTTAATTCAGGAACCTACAAAATGCCCTCGTCCCATCTGTGGTGTGGCAAATTCCATGCAATTGATTCACAATAGATCATCATTTGCCAATAAGCAGGTCGTGAAGCTTCAGGAAACACCGGACTTGGTTCCAGATGGACAGACTCCTCATTCTGTCACATTATGTGTGTATGACGAGCTTGTTGATTCATGCCGTGCTGGTGATCGGGTTGAGGTAACGGGAATCTTTAAATCATCACCAGTTAAAGTTAATTCTCGTCAACGTGCGTTGAGGGCTCTATACAAAACGTACTTGGATGTGGTGCACATTAAGAAGACAAACGGAAAAAGATTGTCACCGGATGAAAGTACGTTGGAGACTGAATTAAAAGAGCAGCAGGAAGTTAAAGAGACCAGGCAGCTTTCCCAAAAGACAATAGAGAAGATCAAGAAGGTTGCTCAAAGAGAGGACATATATGAATTACTTTCCAGGTCGGTGGCTCCATCAATTTATCAAATGGGTGATGTGAAAAAAGGAATCCTCTTGCAATTATTTGGAGGTAACAACATAGAAACCAAGAAACTTGGCCGAACAAGGGGTGATATTAACATTTTACTTTGTGGTGATCCATCCACTTCTAAATCGCAACTTCTGCAATACGTGCATAAAATTGCTCCTCGTGGTATATATACATCCGGTAAAGGTTCATCTGCGGTTGGTTTAACTGCATATATTACACGGGACCCAGATACACGGCAGTTAGTTCTTGAAAGTGGTGCATTAGTTCTTTCCGATGGTGGTATCTGCTGTATTGATGAGTTCGACAAGATGAGTGATGCTACTCGTTCTGTTTTACACGAAGTCATGGAACAGCAGACTATATCTATTGCCAAAGCAGGCATTATCACTACTCTAAATGCTAGAACGTCTATTCTTGCATCCGCTAATCCAATCGAATCCAGGTACAATCCTAACCTTCCGGTTACCAAAAATATTGACCTTCCACCTACTTTGCTTTCGAGATTTGATCTTGTATATCTTATCTTGGATAAGGTGGATGAGAAAATCGATAGCCAATTGGCAAAACACATAGCTGGTATGTATCTTGAAGATAATGGATCTAGTGCTACAAAGGAAGAAATTTTAAGTGCCGATTTCCTCACCTCATATATCCAGTATGCAAAGGCTCACTACAAGCCACATCTGACAGAAGAGGCAAAGGGGGAACTAGTGCGATCATATGTGGAAATGAGAAAACTTGGGGAGGATGTTCGTGGGTCTGAAAAGAGAATTACTGCTACTACAAGACAGTTGGAGAGTTTGATTCGTTTATCAGAGGCTCATGCAAAGATGAGACTTTCTGATGTGGTTCATCTTGAAGATGTTCAAGAAGCTGTTCGATTGATGAAGTCGGCATTGAAGGAATATGCAACTGATCCACTTACAGGAAGAATTGATATGGATCTTGTTCAGACAGGTCAGACTTCGGCAGAGAGAAAGCTAAAGGAGGATTTGACATCACAAATAGCTAGTATCGTGAATAAAGAAGAAACAATCACTTACGATGCTTTACTTAACAGGATCAATGATCAGTCTTCTACATCAGTTGAAAATGTGGATTTGAACGAAGCTTTGAGGCGTTTAGAGGCAGATAACCAAATAGTTACTTTCGGAAGAGGTCATAGGAGAGAAATAAGAGCAAACAGATCTGGACCTATATGAAAGTCTATAAAAAAGTTATTTTTCTATGTAAGAAATTTCCATTTTGTACTATTTGAAATTGATAGGTAATTGGTAATGGCTAACTTGTTGCTTGGAAAATATACTTGATTACGTGAGGAAAGTATATTCTTTTTTTCTCCCCCTCTATTAATTTTTTTTGGCGGAGCTTTTTGGCTTTTGAGTATTTTTAAAGCATCTGGTTGGACGCTTAATCGAGCTGAAAAAAATTAAAAAAATAAGGCGGGGGGTTTCGAACCATACAACCTCAGTACAGCAAGTTGTACCTTCCTTCCCCTTTGGAATTAACAACTTCAAAAGGTTGACGTCTCTCTTTTATTCTACAAAATTTAACAACAATATATCAATGTTTGCAAGACAGGGTATAAGATCAGCATCAAGATTTGGCGTTAGAAACGCTTCTACTGCATCCTCGGTTGTTTCCAAGGTTACTGGTAAGTACTCCCTTACTTGAGAGCAAGAGTATTGCTGAAGGAATACGCAAAGCTCATGATAAAGGAACTCTAATTTCTCTCTTTTTTTTAATAGATTTTGTGGGGGCCAATTATACTAACAACAAAGCACAACCACTAACTGTAGGATTTGCCAACTGCTCGTGGTACTGGACTAAAGTGTTTGGTAATGTTGCCAAACAGATTTATATTAAGGAAGGTCTTACGCCTCCAAATGCTTCAGAATTCAGAAAGGTTTATGATGATGCTGTTAAGCAAGGTTTGCTTCTAGTGAGGGATCCAAAGAGATACTCAACATCCCTTCTTAGAGTTGCTCAAACATCTACCAGCGGCGATTACTTAAAGTACGGTTGCTATTTGATTCAAATCCTGGGATTCTTTGCTTTGGGAGAGATTGTCGGCAGAAGAAAATTGGCAGGATATCCTGATTACGGCCCGAAGAAGAGCGATTAAACAATAAATTGCAACTGTATTATTTACATCATACGTGAAGCTCCATTCCAGCTCCCTTCTTGCTTGCCATTCTCCATATTCTCTAGAGTTCAGAATTCCGCATATATTTATTCCATTTAAATGCTATCCATAGTTTATATCAAGTTATGATTTGCAATTAGCAACATCATTTTTTTATTATTAATTTTTACATTAATTTATATTTGCAGCCTGGTCATCGTTATCTTGTAACTTCCGATTCTTTGGCCTGTTCAAAAGTTCTCTTCTCTTGGAGCCGTCTATCATATCTCTGCGTTTCTTTCTCTTTCTACTATCAATATTCGGAACAGTGCTAATTCTTCCCCTTTTCACGGGATTTCGTTTCAACTCGTGCTTTTTCTTTTTGGAAAGCTTTGGCATTCCTTCACGAAGCCATTTTGGAACACCTTCGACTGACCCACTCTGTTTCATAACGTTGACTACTGTCTTCACTAAATCCATATCGACTTTAGTATAAAATGTGACCGCTCTTCCAATCCTTCCAGCTCTACCAGTACGTCCTATTCTATGCACATAAGCTTGGGCCGAATTTGGAACATCATAGTTAATCACCATGTTTATCCCCTTAAAGTCAATGCCTCGAGCTAAAACATCCGTACAGATGAGACACCATAATTCTCCACGCTTGAATTTCTCAAGAACCTTTTCACGCTGGACTTGTGTTCTTTCTGCGTGAATAACATCGACATTGAGACCATCATAGATTAATTCGTGGAACAACGCCTTTGCACGGGGGATTGACTGTAAAAAGATGATTACAGGGGGCTTAAATTCACCCTGCTGAATCATATTCCTTATTGCTATTAACTTTCCATGCTCATCACCACAGAACACCAACTTCTGTTCAATATTTGTATTAGCCGCCTCTTTATGTCCAACAATTATTCTCTCCGGATATGTCATAACACTCTGCGCAATTTCCTCCACACTAGATGTTATGGTGGCTGAAAAAATGGATCTTCTCAAATGCGGGTTTGTACAAGCAGTAAGGATTCGGTCTGTCTGCTCAACAAAATTCGATTCGAACATTTTATCGGCTTCATCAAGTACGATATGATGTATGTGACTAAGATCGATTGCATCATCTTCTACTAAACTGATTAATCGAAGAGGAGTAGTGATTATGATGTTGAACTTAGACGACTGAATAACCTTGTTTCGAAGCTTAGCAGCCAGACTTTTGTTTAAATATGCAACCTTTATTCCAGGAACACCATTCACAATCTTTGAAAGTTCTGAAAATATTTGATATGCTAATTCCTTCGTAGGGGAAACCACCAGTCCATAAATCCCGGAACCTTTTGTTGACTTTCCTTTAACTGAATTTTTTGGACTAATGAAATCTAGCAAGGATTGTACTAACGGTATAAGAAATGCTAATGTTTTACCAGAACCTGTAGGTGCACAGCCAATAATATCACGATCATACATTGCTGCTGGAATAGCTTCACATTGAATAGGTGTAGGCTCAGTAAAGCCCTCTTTAAGTAAATTGTCCAATAAGGTACGGTTGAGTTTGAACCGAGTAACTAAATCTTCAAAGGATCCAATCGGCAATGGTAAATCTTCTCCTGATGTTTTAATGCCATATTTCTTCCTTAACTTTGAGGCATCTTCCTCTGTCTGAATCTTTGGAGGAGGGAGGTCATCTTGCCCTTCATTCTTATCCTTAGTTTCATCTTCTAATTCATCGGCAGTATGCTTTTCAATTTTGTGATCATGGAAAAAATCTATTTCTTTTTCCACCTCTTCTTTTAAAGCCTTCTGCTTTCCCTGCTGACCTCTGATCTGCGCACTAGTAGCTTTTGTAAAACTTCCACTACCAGATTTGGATTTATCCAACGACGCACCTCTTGTTAAAGCCCTGAAAAGATCCATTTTGTATGGCTGATGTAAGATCTCTTATATAACGCCAACTAAATAAAAAGGAAGATAGTAATTTAAGATCAATCTTTGCTTCACGATGAAAACTCCGAATAATCTGAAATTTTTTTTCTTATCGCAGGTAAAATTTTCAGTGCAGGTCGAAAGCGTGGCTCATGAATTCTGTGTGGCAGTGCAAATGGGTATTCAAAATTTTTTTTCTAGTGAATTTATCCACAGTGATTAGTGTCTTGTCTATACAATTGGGGAAGCAAAAAATGTACACTGAATGTGTGTAGTTACTGTTGATCTTAGCAAAGCGTTCAACTTGAATTTTCAGATTTGATCAACCAAAACTCCAATATTTTGTATCTGTGGTCGTCGATCTATATTTATATAAGAAATCGTCACTTCATTTCGGAGCAAACAAGTTGGTATATTTATTTAACTATAACCATATAAAGCAATCTAATCACACATAACAAATACTGAATAGCGGTACAATAGTGCAGAATAAGGAAGCATGAATTGTCTTAGAACTGCTGCAGATAGACTATCGTTTTCTAGTGTGATGCGGGGGAAAATATTATTCCAAAATATACAGAGGAGAAATGTGGTTTTTGTCAGAGGAAAACGTGTGAAAGGTATGCTTAGAGATCCAAGCGACTATCTGACATCGAAGGGAATTAAATACAGCTTATCCGAAGATAATATAAAGCCCTTGAAGAACTTCCTAGGTAAGGAGTACGAACTCCCAGATAAAATGCTCCTTCAGATTCTTACGCACAAGTCGTTTGCTCACGGTTCAAAACCATACAACGAAAAGTTCTCATTCTTCGGTGAGCGTCTCTTAAAATATGCTGCCACAAAGTTTGTTCTTGCAGCAGGCAGAAATGAAAACTATAAATATTCGGTGGGTGGATATAACTTTGACTCTATTGGATCATTAGCTCACCGTTTGATTGTGACTGATAAGAGTTTAAGCGAATTTGCTAGTGAAAAGGGAATTGATAAAATATTCTTCTGCAAAGTGGCTCTTCCGTATTCAGAAAAGGAGCATGAAAAGAATGTTAAACCTAAGGCAATGTATTCGACTATAGTGTCATCCTTGGCTGGTGCTATTGCTGCTCAACACGGAAAGGCAGTTGCTGAAAAATTTGTCAATGAAATGTTATTTAAGGATATATCGCAATTGGTTTTGAAGATAGAAGACGGCCAGTGAGTGAGCTTGTTAATACTATAGAAAAGAGGAAAACAGCCTGTAAAAAAGTATGTGCTTTAACCTGTGAATGTGTTTGGATTCTGACGCTTTAATTAAGGATATTATTCTGCTCACAGTTCCAGCAAGTATACAGCTCATTACAACTTATATATATTATGCACAAGGGTTCAAACCAAGCCAATATTAGATTTTTTTGTCAGATAGCAGCTTATTTCATTTGAAGGAGTAGAGGTTGTATAGTAAATGAGAAGGTTAGACCTTCTTTGGGAAGGAGACCCAGATTGCCCTAAATGTTTGTTTATTTCACTTTTTTTTTTGAACTACTGCGTGTAAAGAACATTCATTAGTACATTATTTCTTGAAGACTTGGCTATTGAGAAAATTTTGTGTTTTACATCATAATTGTGTTTTCGACTGAATTTAGAGCTAGCACAATAATGTTTTTTAAAACCCGGATTAAAATCGATTTATATAATAGGTTGTCAACTAAATAATGAATATGGTCAACTTATATTCTATCGCCCCTCGACAAAACGCGCTGCCATCCGAAATAAAATTTCAAACTTTACCAGCTTGTAATGTTAACGGGACACAAAGCTGACGCGAAATACCAACCTGTTTCGAGCCACAAGAGAGAAAAATTTCGAATTTAGCATGCCATTTTATCGAGAACAGGGCTTCGACGTGCTTGATTATTCTACTTTTCTTGTTTAGAGCACACAAGATCAATTTTTTTTTTATCTTACTTTAAAAAAGTAAGAAGAAAAAAAAAAATTAATTAAAATAAACACCGCACTTTTGTCTTGAATCAAATTTCACCGTGTTGATTTATACAAGGAAGAGACTACTTTGTCGAAAGATAACCGCTTTTTTCTAAAGAAAATAAGCACAGATTGTGTGAGCTCAGTATAGGAATATAACTTTATCACCGCTACAGATTACCTTGTGTTCGTTGACGAAATAAATCATTTTCTTAAACCTGAATCAGGAAGCACTCACTTTATCCACTCTTTACGGCACATTCAGAGATGATGAACTCTATACTTGAACCCTCAAATTTTATCAAGTATCACAAATCATTAAAGCTATATCTTGGAATCTCACAAGATAAGCTGACGCCCATAACATCTGCGCGTGTTGCCAAGGCGCGTGAAAAACTAAGCCGATTAACTGAGATCCAATTTTATGATTTGAGTACCGATGTATACGATGAATTACAGAGGCGAATCAATGAAACAAATGAGAAACCAAAGCATCTTCTTCCGCAGTCCAACTACCATCCTAAAAGAAATCAAGCAAGACAAAAATTGGCCGCTTTACCGTCTCAAAGATTCAAGGATTTGGTGAATGATGTTCTTTTCGAGATAGATAGAAGACACTTGGCAGAGCAACCTTCCATAGAACGATCGTCTATGGGCTCGCCAAACTTAAATGATTATCCTAGTGCTAGAGAGTCTTCTCAGCAGACTGAATCGAAGCGACTTAGTCTCCAGCGATCAGAACAATCATTGTCTATTCAGGAAATTCCAAAGCTACACATCGATTCACCTTTTGATGATTTGGACGATGCTAATGAGGTTAAGACTCCTGTCAGAGAAAACTTTCAACAGCAAAAAGTTGAGACTCCCTCCCAACGTGAGATAAAAGCCACTAAAGTGGTTCCAAAGCGTGCAGAATTGACATGGTCGAGTGATGAGGAAGAGGAGGACGCTTTATCAAATGATGCCTCTCGTCCTGGGCGTATTTCTATTGAGTCAAGGGAAATGAAGAATAGGGCAACAGAAAATAAATCACCGCTGACCTCCAATCACAATTCTTTGACCAAAGACACAAAAATAAAGGAGGATTACGAGGAGAAATTGAAGGCCAAGGATGATATGATTCAAGGATTGAACGAGCAACTATCTTCTTTGAAGGAGAACATTGAGTTGAATGAGCAAAAGGTGAGCAATCTAGAATCAGAGTTGTTGGAAAAAGATTCCAACATGAAGTCTTTGAAGGAGGAATCATCAAAATTCTCTGAGCTCGAAGTTACCAACGCCGAACAATTAAACAAGATTGCTGAGCTTCAAGATCAGTTGCACAAAGCGATACCCAAGGTCAGAGAGCTTGATGATCTTAAAGGGAAGTATAAAGAGTTACAGGAAAAATATGAAAGCGCAGACAGAGAGATAAATAGCAACTCGAATGATTTAAATGACAAAGTGTCCGATCTAGAGAAGCAAAACAAGTTGTTGCAAGAGGAGAGTGAATCGCAAAAAAGGTCGTATCAAGAACTTCAGAAAAAGCATGAGCAATTGTCCAGACAACATAGCTTGCTGCAAAAGGATCACACTGCTCTTCAAAAGACAATGGAAGATATTCCTATGGCAAGAAACGGGAGTAGCACGAGCTTGAAAAGGACTAGCAGCGAGATTCCAGACTCTGTCTGGCAGAAAAAGTTCCAAGAACTAAAAGCAGACAAGATTTCGGATTACATTATTTCGGCAAAAGGTCCAGATGTTGAAAGTTTGCAACGGTATTGCGATCTTGATGGTTCTGTCCCTTTGATTGCTGTAGCTAATCTCTATGCGGGCGTTGAGATGATGCTATCGTATATATCAGAGGAAAAGATTTCAACATTTGGTTTGTTCAATGGTGTTTCTGGTATTGCGGCCGCAGTTCGAGCTATAACAAAGGATGCCGGATCTACAGATCCAACGTCTGCCGTTGGAGAAAAAACACAGTTGATAGAGGCGTCACTTTCTAATCTTTTGACTAGCACTAGATACTACGCACTGTATTTGGATGTTATGCCAAAGCTCTTGATGCATGCTGCGATTAGCGACGTTTACTTTAGCGTGTTGGATTTGACGAGTCTGAGGAAGATTCATGCGGTTGGAGATACCTTGATCCAGGCAATTAAAGATAGTCGGTCTCGTACCGAGCAGTCTTTACAAGAGGCGAGCAATCAGAAAGCCCATGAATTAACACAGTCCAATTTGCAGTCTCGTGAGTTGAATTCCCAGAAGAATGAAGATCCCTTAGCTTCTCTTCCAGATTATATCCACTCCGGAAATTTACCTGACGTGCCTAAATTTGATGGAAATGGATCTGATGCCAGCACTCCTCCAAGAACTCCAACCGAGGAGGAAACCTTAACTCAAGTTAAGCCACTCAGAATGGCCGAAAGATTATCATCACAGGAGGATCTTACAAAAAGATCAACATCCGACGGTCCCAGGGCTCCAAGGAACTTTAAAAGACCTCTGCCTACTATAAGTCCAATACAGGTGCACTCTCCAAGGATGAGAAATATCTACCAAGACAAAAATTCAACCATGGAAAAAGCATCGGAAAAGCCATTGACCGTTCAGACAATATCCACTGATCGGTTGGCTGATCAGTCTGAGAGGCCGGTTGAAGTTGGAAAAGAGGCTGCGAGAAAAGATGTCGAGAGAAAAGAATCTGCAAAGAAGCAACCGGTGCATCTCAGTAAGATATCACCGACCTCTTCTGCTCCAAAGGCTATAAATACTGTTCCACATCTTGATCACCATACAATTAATAAGAAGCCAGCGGTCATTTCGAAATCTCAAACACCAGTTAGGAATTCACCACCTGCTGCAAATGTGAGCGTTTCTTCATTGGCATCCAAGTTTTCTGAAATTTCAAGTAATGAAAGCACACCACATAGCATTGGAAAAGCAGTGTCTAGAAGTGGATCTACTCCTCGGTCGTCTAAAATCAACAAGTTTAAACAGAGATTTGAGCAGAATGATGCAGAGAGTTTGAAGCATGACTCTTTTATCTCTAGTTCACCTAGTGGAAGTCCATCTCCCGTCAAGTATCACTCAAACGGCGGAGAAGTTGCCAAAGCATTTGATAAATTCGGTGCTAGGGTGAACTCTATGGACAGATCACCTGTTTCTAAAAGACTCTTCACTGATGAAAAACAGGACGACGATGCAAGCGATGGAGATAGTGAGGAGTCTGAATATGACACTACGGGAGTTGAGGCAAAAATTGAAACCGTGCGAAAAATGCCTCAATACGAGCAGAGTGGTACGGAGTCAGATTTGAAGGTTCCAGAGCCTAAGCCAAGATATATACAAGGCAGTGGATCTACAGATGAAATATCTAATAGTAATCAGACAAGGGCAGTGGCGGCAGAAGTATCAGATGAGGAAGCATCAGACGAGGAAAGCAAGAAAGAAGAAAGTAAGGAGGTGGATATAAGGCAGGAAGATAAAATGAGCGATGATAACGATGCAGAGGAGAAAAAAGAGACTCCTATGAGAGCAACGACTGAGGAAGAGGAAGAAAACTTTGATTTTGAAAACTTCAACACTTTGGACCCAGACAACACTTTGAAGGAGTTGTTGCTTTACTTAGAACATCAGACTGTTGAGGTGATATCTGCAATCCAACAGCTCCTACAGTCGATCAGGAATCCAAAGGCAACAAGAGGTCTTTTGCGTGGTGCTGCAGAACTGATCATCACAGTTGTGAAGCAAATGTGCGAAGGTACCAAGACTCTGATGAGCCAAAGCCGGTATGCGGACGCTATGGGTCACGCACAATATGTTGTGGATGTGTTGGATGACTGCGTTATACGGATGGATAAATTATACGGAAAAGATCACAGCAAGGATGTGATGTATGCCGACAAGGACTTCAAGCAAAGATCCGCAGGTATTGCTTTTGATATAGCTAGAAGCACCAAAGAGTTGGTTAAGACAGTTGAGGAAGCCAGTTTAAGAGACGAGATAGCAGTCATTGACTCAAGGTTGAATGCTCCAAGTCACGCCTAGATGCGGGATGCTTTCGGATGACAACCTACGCGAATACGTAAGTTGTGACAAACTTATGCTGTTAGAAATAGAGAATAGAAAATTAGAATGAAAAAAAGATAATAAGAATAACATCGAGATTACGTTCGGTAGAGTAGAGTGCGAAAAGAATGTTCAGAAGATACGCATGCCAGAAGTTGATTAAAGAAAGAATACCAAGACCAAAAAAAAGAAAACTGATATAGCTGGCTGCTTAGAATTGGGACTATTTTCTACGTAAATGTAATTAATGACTGTAAATGACATAGATGAATGAAACGCTGAGAAGGGAAGATAGAATCTGAAGCTTCCCCGCATTTTTTGCTGGATAACAAAGGAAAAAGAGCTTGTTAGGGAATGGCATAAATTGCAAAGAGGATTCAACTTTGAATGATTAAATTTGAAGGAAAGTTTTCCGGCAACAATAGGATGGAAATGAAGAAAGGAAAATAGAATTTGCTTTGGAAAAACAAAGTTTACTTGACGGCCCTAGGGACCGAAAAGAATAGGTGAAAAAAAAAAATTTAAAAGCTCATTCAACAAAAAATAATGAATGAAAGGGCGAAAAGATTGACCAGAAACAATGTGCCCCACATAAAATTCTAGGACGTAAGGCAGACGTCTATTTTTCAGCCATTCGGAGTATGATCAACCGTACGGATAATTATCAGAAGTGCACAAACAAAAATCATCGCTCCCCCACAATTTATTGCGTGTGGCTGTAATGGAAATTAATTATTCAATAGAAGAAATCTTTAAATTTGGGATAGGAACAGATCTCAGTGTTTCAATCTCGGGGATGAATACCATAGTACACACAGAAGTTCCCCTACTTGGGGCAAATACTCCTATAAACGAGTGACGGAAACGGGCACACAAACAATAACCGCCTCCTTGCCATTTGTCCTTTTTTCCTTAATCACACTTAAGATTTCGGATGATCTGATTCTACGGAAGAATGTTTTTCGACACAAAATAGAAAGGATTAGTCGCTAATCAACACTTGGAGAATTCGATTCAGGAAACTTGACCTCATCATTGTGTGTTAAGTCTTGTAGGCAGAACATACATAGCGGTTAAGCTAACCAATCAGGGTGATGCAAAAAAAAAAGAGGTCCAAATAAATTTGAACTCTTAAAAAATACTTGACAGCTGAAGCCTACTTGTTTGAGAAGGTAGACCTTTCTCAGGCCATCGTCCATCATCTTAAATAACTTCTAGTAAGATACTTGTCCCAAATTCTCAAAGCTCATCGGCATTTCAAATTCCTTAGCTAGAGAAGTTACGTATTCGCACAGAAAAAAAATCCTAACTCCCGTGTGTATAACGTGACGAGATTTTTGAAGCAATTCGTTTTCTATTATTATTGTTAGATTTTTTCTTGGGGTTCGCATAGCATTGTCAGCCGCTCAAGTAAAATTTATTTCTATCTCGGTTTAAAATTTCTTGACTCAGTAGGAAAGCAAATCCCATCCAAACATATTTGGCACAATTACCAACCAAATTTAACATTCAGATAGCAGTAGACACAAACTGGGGCATTATACCAGCAAAGAAAAGAAGTGTTGCTCACAAAAATTGATCGTTTTCCTGGCTATTTTTACGACCAGTTTACGGAGTGATCGGCTTCAAAGATTCCTGTAAACGGAAACTCCTCGGGAACTAAAAAAAAAAGGAAAACGAAAAAAGCGAATTATTGGCCGCATCTTATGACACAAAATACGGCCTAGGTTTTAAAGTCATCTGTCTGTGCATTCAATTGTTGCATTGTCTGCTGCCTCATAAAGCCTATTGTTTGCAGTACAAATTCTGCCCTAGATCTCCTGTTATTCTTAGATCTTGCTTCTATTGTTTCCTTAACACTTATTCCCTGATCAGCTACTCCACTCTCCCCACTTTTTTATTTTTGACAATCGTATATAATTCGGTTTATGTTTTCTTACTTTGACAATTTCCCTCCCTCCAGATCCAATCTTCCCCATTTTTTTCCTCATAAGGGGAGATCTTGTCGTATTCTTGCTTGTCGTCCCATCAAACTTATTATACTTTAGATATATCACATCTTACCCTTTTATCGAAAGGCTTACTCGTATACACTACATTCTGTATAACACAGAAAATCCATCACGATTTTCGTTCTCAACTATATCCATACCAGCAGATTTATTATATTATATTCAGATACACGATGGATACCACAGCTACCTTTATCCATGCACCACAGAGGAGGAGCAATCTACCTTCTATAAAAGATCTATTCCCTACGCTTGGAAACGCTCCAACTAGTGCGGTGAACTCCGCATTTCCTTCCGTGAAGAATTCAGCTTCATCAAATATGGCACTTTCTCCTGGCTCTACCCCATCGGATACATACAATAATACAGGAGCTGTCTCTCCATTTGGCGGGAGAAATTTTGAGTCCGAGAACTACACATTAGCCTCTGATAACACTAGTGCAACCTACAGTGTGCCCCTCTCAGGCCAAGCACCACAAATACAATTACGGCAGCAACGACAGAAAATACAACAACAACAACAACAACAACAACAACAACAGTCAATACCGTTGGCACCAGTCTCAAGCATGAATTCAGAGTTTCAGCTACAGGAGCTTGCGAGCCTTACCAGTCAGATAAACTCGAAGATTGCAGAATCTCAGGATATGAGTCTGGTTTCACGACAGCTACTCATCGATGGCTATGCGAGACTTCAGCAGCTGGGATACATATATCAGGAGTGGTCTAAGATGAAGGAGATGGAGGATGCCAAAATGGCAAACAGGGCACATACAAAGACATTCCAATCCATGGAAGAGCAGGCAGTGAGGGCATTGACATCTATGAATGAAACACATAACAGTGCAAGCTCATCTGTGTCTTCACCTTCGTCAATTCTCTCGTCTCCGACCAAGGTGCCTTCCCCAAGCATTCTTTCACCGGTTTCAAACGTTGCTTCATTATCATCTACTTTCAAGAGACGCAAGTCTGTCCCTTCTACCACATTCCGGAACAGGTCTAATTATGGACGAACAATGCGTTCCAATTCCTTATATTCAGATGGAAAGATAAAGATCTCATGCAAGAGTCCTCGTTCACCAACATTCTCACAGCTATCATCACCATATTCCACATCAGCCGCATCGTCACCGGGGTCTCCTAGCAGTGCACCATTTGTTCCAAGTGAGTGCATGCACTGCCGATCCAGAGATACACCCGAGTGGAGAAGGGGACCAACTGGGGAGCGGACATTGTGTAATGCCTGTGGTCTTTTCTACGCCAAACTTTGCCGTAAATATGGGGAAAAGAAGGCCAAGGATGTGATGGAGGATCGAAAAACGAGAGGGATGGAGATGGATCGCAGGGTGTCAATAACATCTGCTCCAACCATAATACCATAAATTCTCGTGGCATCTCTCATGATATGCCGTTCTCATTGGTTGCCGCAATAAAATACTTTGGGATTACGCCTGCCTTTTCGCTTCTTACTGCTTTTGGTTATATTTTATGAGCTCTACTTTATGATGCATATTCTTGCAGTTATATGAACAATATTACGACTTTAACGAACTTAACGATTTTAACTCTTTAATGTAGTATGACTTCTTAATCAGACATGCAGTCAATAGAAAATAAAACACGAGATACTAAAAAAAAGTAATGTAATTAACATAAAAATATGACGATACTGCTAACGTAAGAATGTACAATACCTAATTTCACCAAATACGCCGGCCCAACAACTAGAACAATTCAATGTGATACAACACGAACGGTTCGTAATCCTGATCAACCAACGATGCGTACTCGTGAAGAGAATTATCCTTTTGAATCCTACCTTTTTTATCTGTCGAGAACGCATTTCCTCCAAGATATTCGAACTTCGATAGAAGGTCCATCTTTGCTCTGTTTATCGCCTTTTCGTTCTTTAACTTGAGCAAAAAGCAGGAGAATTCTGGAGGCAAGCCATATCTCAAAACCGATTCCACGAATGTTCTTAATAGTTTAATATGCACCCAAGCAGATGTCATTTCCATGTATGCCTCCTTCGAAAGACGGATAAGATCGTTCTTCAATGATGCCTCTGATTTCGTTGCAGCTTCATACTCATTTCTCATCTTACTGATAGCTTCCTCTGAATAATTGAACTCTCTTGGAATCCATTTTGCCTCCCTTGCAGCAGTCAAGAACTGCTTCTCGTATTTTTTGAATAACGTAACGCCATACAAATTATACTCCGAATCCTCCGTGATTTTGTGAGCAGACCTTGGAACAACGTAAGGAGTCAAAGTTTCGTAGCTGTTCAAAAATGCGCTCTTCAAGGATTTCGGCACAACCAAAAGATCGGTTGTCAAATGCTCAGAACCAAGAACAAAATCGTCCTTATTGACTATGTCATGAAGAGATTTCACAGTGAGGTCACCAGTCTGCTTCCTTTGTGCGGCTAGCAGATTCGAACGAGCAACATTATATGAACTATAAGCAGTCTTCAAGTCCGAGTCTAAGTTAAATGCCTCTTCAGAGATGGTTTTGATTAACTGTTCTGTTGGCTTGTCAAGTCTGTACCTGGAAGTATTCCATTGAAAAGTTTCTAAATACTCATCAACAGTCTTGCCGTCTATTTTCATTCTTGGAGCTTGGGTTTCGTTGGTGCTACTAGAGCCAGAAGATAACGCTGCTAAAGGTGTTAAAACATTGCCAGCAATCTCCAAAACCTTTGAGATCGATGCGTGCAATTGATTGTCAATCTTTGCTAGTTCATCACTTTGCTCCACCAATGAGTCCAATGTACCCACTTTAAAACTTGGAAGCTTAAATGGTGTGAGTTTAACTTCACCTCCATTCACGTCTTTCTGCAGAAAAAGATGTAATGAATCTTCACTGCCTGCCGACTTTGGAAGGGCTATCATCAAATAGTTCGCCACTGGTTTAGACATATTTGATTGGTTCCGCAACTGTTGACGATATTATGGTTTGAAATCGACAAGTGTAAATTGGACATTCAAGATGATGTCCGTTAATTTGAGCTAATCTCGAACTATCTCCTAAAGTTCGTTGCGGTAATCAATAAAAAAAAAAAAGACGACCAAAATTTCCACCCAGAAGATCTTTGCCGATTAAAGCTAATTTCCACGGGAATTCGCTTTCTGCCTTTCGACCAAATTTGGCCGTAAGTTCATGGAGCATACTGATATGTGCTACATTTTAGAGATATGTCTTAAACCATTTTTACCAATGCTGATACAGTAATCTAATTTATTATGTTTTACAGTTCATATCTAATTGCCCGAAATTTCACCAATATCCTTCATTTCGACATCCTCATTCTTCGAACTGTCTGCCTTTACTTGCGATTTAGTCCCGGCAAGCTTATTATAACTTTGTCCAACACTTCCACTCTCAGCATCTAAACGTTTCTGCGTTTCATCTATTTTATGCTTTATCTGTACCATGCTGCCTCCTATGAAGTCAGTAACCTGTTTATACTGCTCATCCCAGTAACTTATGGATTTTTCTAATTCTCTGATCTTTTTGTTATAATATCTTTCATTTAGCAAAACAAGCTTAGACTTTTGCTTTGACACGGTATCGAATAGCTCTTTACCTTTCTGCACATCGGATTCACTGATAACAACCTCATCGGGAGAATTTTTAGCAAGATCATTCTTAGCTGGAGAACCTTTGAATAGTCTTTTTAATAGTTGTTGATCATCAGGGTCTTTAACATCTCTAAGAAATAATTCAAGCTGGGGCCCAGACAGCTCTGGAATTTCGTGGAAGATATTGCTTAATCTCACTGCTAACGAGTCATTGGTTGTCGATGCTCTTTGAAGAGCGGCCAATTTTGTATTATTGTATTGCTTATCATTTTTATCGATTTTCTCTGAAACTAGACGTTCATTTATATCTGCAACTTTTAGTTTCATCTCATTCTTATTCCTTATTAAAGATATGTTATCCAATACCAGTTTTTTGTGCAAGCTATCTATTTTATTGATTTTGCTTTCGTCTAACTGTGGGTCCTTTTTAATATCCTGCAATAACGTTAAAGCGTCATGTGACAACTTGAACGATTTCTCAAGTGCAGAGTCATATTTCTTGTGATCCTTCTCAATACTAGCGATTTTTGAATCCATTAGATATCAGTTATTCTTTCCTCAATATCTTTTGGCGAAGGTTTCTGCAACTCTTCAAAAGTTTGGAAAACTTTAAGATCAGCAAAGCATGTGTTCGGCTCGTGCTTTATACTCGCGCTATATTTACTCACTATTTTAATTTTTTTTTCTATTTGTCACCGGTCCAAGTGCATTCATTACTCAGATCTGAAGGTCAACAAAACGGCGTTCTAACATATTACACCAGAAACAACCTAGAGAATATAGAGAAAATACATACCATCATGACAGTAAGAATTCAAGATTTAGAAGATAACAAAAAATATCCCAAAGCAATTGTTTTTGATCTCGATTATACCTTTTGGCGTAAGTTGACATGCGATTAAGCTCTGAAATATTACTGATGAATACTAATGTATCAAACATTTTTAGCGTGCTGGTGTGATACGCATATTTCAACACCAATTAGATTAACACAAGACTCTACTCCAGAAAATCCCAAGATTGTTGATTCTGAAGATTTCTTAGTTGAACTTTACCCAGATGTGAAACCTATTCTTGATTTCTTGGAAGAGCATCACATCATCATTTTTACAGCATCTAGAACGGCTAAACCCAGAATAGCAAAGAAAATGCTATTATTATTTGGTCTTGATAAATACATATATAACTCTGAATGGGGTTATTACAGTAAAGTTGAGCATATTCGGCAGTTGGTCGAGAACTATAATTCAAGTTTGAAAAAGGGAGAATCAGAGAACTTGACCTTTAGCGAAATATGCTTATTCGACGACGAATGGAGAAACTCGGACGTGGAGAAAAAACTGGGAGTGAAGTTTTGTCATTTACCTAACGAGCAACTTACATGGCATAATTTCCGATCGGGAATCGATGGATGGAGACGAAAAGCAGCAGACAACAATTGACCATCAAAATAATAGCATATGATATATCAATTCATTAAATGAAAGGTGACATGAGACAGATGCAAAAAAAAATAAAATAACACTGAACACTACCTAGTCCAGCTAACCAGAGTCATTTAGTGTTATAACCATGAAAATATACCTATATACGAAAACAGAGAGGTCATACACTGTTTCCATAGCTGGAAATGATAGAAAGAGTGTGAAAATTAGTCTGATTTGAATTGGGTAGCAAGGGCAACAAGATCTGAGTGCTCTGCGCTTTCCGGAACGGAAACTTCCTTCTATAATAAGATAGTGAATTTGTGTTAGTAAAAATCCGGCTCACAGGAATTTGGGATTTGGAGAAAGGTAACTCTGTACTCACTTCTTTCAAAAAGGCTTTGAGATCCTCATCTGACCAATCAGCAATATCCTTCTTGTTAACAACAACGGTCGATTTTAGAACCTCATCTTCATCTGGATCGTCAGAAGGTTTCTTTCCACCCAAAAAGCTTGGTTTCAAATGTGGATAGGTCTTGAAGATTATAGAAGCAATTCCGAAAACTGCAACTGCAGAAATTGCAGCAATAGAAACGTTGCGACGTTGCTGTGGTGTCAAACTGAAAGTCATCTTATTCTTGTTAGAAGAAATTGAAATTTAGATTAGCAAACACGATAATGCGTAAATAGAAAACAGAATTTGACTATGCTAACTGTGACGATCGATACGAAGAATTGAACAGCGATAGAAATGATGTTCAGCAATAAATATCTGGCTCGATAAAAATTAAGGAGATTAGAAACGGAGATAGTTTCGGGTGAAAGCCAGGGAAGTAAGTGATAGGGGAAAGGAAATAGACATAGATTTCAAATTATGACTGTGCAAGTGAGTGATTGGATTTCGGAGGAAAAAAAAGCACGATACATGAAAAAGAGAGAAGGGAAAAAAGGTAAAAAGTTTTTTGTCACATTGTAGTTTGCCGGCTTGAGCACAGACCCAATTGAGTATATAAAAAAAAATTAGAGCAGGCTTTATCTACTCTGCACTTGACGGTTTTAATAACTAGCTTGATTGTGAATATTGCGAATGTGGCGCGAAACTCTACAAGCTTGGTAATTTTTATCGCTAGATTTTGCAAATTCAACGTGTTACGCGTTAATAACAGGCTACAATAAGCTAATTTCATCGGAAAATGGACTGGACTAGTATTTGAATCCTTGGACCGTCGGATTTTTAAGGGAGTATTAAAATGTATCATAAGCATATTTTAGATTCATTGCAAAAGAAAATGCGCATTGACTACACAGCCGATGTTAGATAATTGAATTTTTGTGGGTGGGGAACCGGCAGGCCGAATGTTAAAAGTAGATAAATGAGTTAGAAGAGGAAAGAGATAAGCGACCCGGCTTAAAGAGAATATCGGACATATTCGTAGAATTTTTGCCAATAACAAATTATGAATAATTAATTAGCAGCCCCAGATCTGCATTGCTACCTAGTAGCTAAACTTCATTCGTCTGATCCACTATCATGTGTTCTGAAGTTTGTGGATCGTCGTGCTTCTGGTCGATCGACTCGGAAAGATACTCGTCAGGTGAAGTGCCGAATAATGCAATGTGAAGTCGATCGACGATGGAAGAAATGGAATCAGCAATTGAACCATGGTTATCGTTTTCATGAGAGCCGATTGACCGACGAGGAATCTTTCTACTAGGAAATGGCTTTGCCGTTAGATACATTTCAGCAGGTATTTCACCAATATAGGCTCTGTCTCCAAAACCACCGACAAAATAAATAGATTCAACCTTAAACTTGACCCAGTAGGAATCATGGATAGGATTTCCAGGGAACCAGCTTATGGCTTCATGATGCCTTGAGACGAAATATTCCTTCTCGGAATGTGTAGGCTTATAATTTATAAATTGACCCTTTAGGTTAAGACGAGGCGATCCCGCAACAGAGTGTGGTACTTTACCGATATAATGAGGATCAACACGATCTCCAGGTTGATGATCTCCAACTCGGATTGTCAACGATGCATTTGAGCCAGCGGCGATATTCTTATTAGAAGAGCTAATTCCAATCATCAACATTACTGGTTCACCATCCTGTTGACAGTCGGCATAATACTCGACAAATCCAACGGGATATCCAGTGTTTGTATCATAGGTATTCAAGTTGGCAAGGGATTCTCTTGAAACAAGAGTTCTTGCAACTCTAGCAGCAGTTTCCACATCATGATATCCATGGCCGATTTCTTCGATATTTTGATCATAGCATCCAGCTGGTAACCCAGCAATGTATCTGGTATTTGCCAAAAGAAGCAAAGCAGTTGCAAATTTCATAATAAGTATTTAACTACGTTGAACAAGTAATCACTGACAACAGTTTTAATTGGTAGTCTATTACTTAAACAGTTAACCGCAAAAATTCCCTTGCTTTGACGTACAAATGCTACTCTTATATACTTGACCAAACTGTGGTAGGCTTTCAAATTATTGATTAGTGTGCCTAATAAAAGCTGATGATTACACTGAAAATAAAAATTATTACCCTTCTCCTTTCTGTGTGGGCTCACCGAAAAATGCGAAATGCCGCCTTCTACAGAAAGTGCCCGCTGCATGTCACGTGCAAATACCTGTTTCTTCTGTCTATTGGGCTAAGCTTTCTTCAATTTATAGAGTTGGCATACATTACAGGGAGTATCATATCCGAACACATCGGAGATCAAAACAACAATTTGATACGTTATTCCGACACCAGGTAAATTGTCCAAATTAAATCTACAGAAAAAAATATTAGTTCAACTTTAGTAATTCTAGAAGCTCTACAGTATTTACCAATAGTTAGTCATCGAAGTTTTTAGTGTGACATATCCTATACACCTGTATAATAAAAAGAGGGAGCCTCACGTCGGCCCAGTATGTCAAATAACAAGCATTAAAATAAAAAAGAACCAAATTATCGTAATGAAAAAGCGCTCAAAATGTAAATGCGGAAAATCCCCAGGCCAAAGTATCTACTCCTGGGTCTTTTCGGCCTCACCGTCACCTTCACCATCACCTTCACCATCATCAGGCTTCTTTCCCCACTTTTCCTTCTGGTGCTTTCCGTACTTCTTCCAGTGCTTCTTCTGCTCCTTTCCATAATGCTTCCAGTACTTTTTCTGCTCTTTTCCGTAATCATCCCAGCAAGCCTTTGGGTCGGCGGCAACTGAGCAATCTGGAGCTTCTGGTGGTGCATCCTGCTTCTGTAGCTGGTCCTCATTCTCGCCCTCATCACCAGATGCAGGCTCCTTTGGCGACCACTTCTTCTTCTGGTCCTTTCCAAAGTGCTTCCAGTATTTCTTCTGGTCCTTACCATAGTGCTTCCAGTACTTCTTAGGGTCTTTGACCGGCTTATCAGGAGCATCTTCTCCCTCACCACCCTCTTCCATAATCACAAACTGCTCATCATCATCATCCTCAGGCTTCTTTGGTGCCCACTTTCTTCTCTCCTCCTTTCCGTGGTGCTTCCAGTATTTCTTCTGGTCTCTGCCATAATCCTTCCAGTGCTTCTTTGGGTTCTTGATCTTGATCTCAATAATCTCGTCATCCTCGTCATCGGAATCCTCAAACTCCGAGTCGGATGGTGGATCCTCCCTTGGCTTCTTGCCCCACTTCTTCTTCTGGTGCTTTCCATAGTGCTTCCATTTCTTACCCTCATGTTTTCCGATCTTCTTCCAAGGATTCTTCTTCTCTGGCTCGGCTTCTGTCTCAAAGCCAATCAACGACGAAAAGGTTTCGACAATGCCGGAAAACATGGATTGAGGCTCCTCCTTAGAACATGGCATAACAGCATGTTTCTGAACATGCTCTTCACCAATAGGCAAAGCCTCAGTATATGCTAGTGCACAAACAATTGCAGCGAGAACTGTGAATCTCATCTTTGCTGTATAAACGTGTCTTTCTGTCTGGCGGTTTTGTGTGGTTAAGCAAATTATGATAATAGAAAAGGAAAGTGTGTGGTTGTCAGTTGTAGAAATTGCGGAGAACGCACTTCCTTTTATACTGTCACATAAATTTGCTAGGAGGGGCTTGGCACACTTATCGGCGCAGTCCGCCCTTGCTGTTTTGGGACAGCCTCCAAATTTCGGTGGGCCGGTATTTCCACGTGTAGGGATGTGTTGGGGGCGATCGGGATCCCGAAAAAGAGGCAGCGCGGGGAAGTTTTTTCCTGTTAATTATTTCGAGTCAATCGGGTGGCCGAGCCTCCAACCGGATGGCCGAGTTGCCGGGATACGCGGTTGAAGAATCGCTAAATGAAAATGAGAATGAGTGAAAGGAAAATAAACGAAAAAAAATTGTGAATAAATAAATGAAAAAAAGAAAATGAAAAAAAAAAGAAAATGAAACGATATGGAATAAAAACGTCAACAAAAAACACCCGATGAAATTAAATTCAAAATAAATCGGTGGCCACAGAATGTGTGGCTCATCCGAAAATGCATCCCGCAATAGATCAAATAACACCATAAACAACGGAAAATAATCTACAATCAATTCAATGTAATGCAAGAGCCACAAATCACGCGGCATCGCTACACCACAGACATAAATAAACAACCTTTTGATGATAAACTAATATTAAACTATTCAGCTCAAAAGGGCAGTATAAAGAAAAGTAGGAGAATCAAGGAAGCCTGGTGTCATGAAATTATAACGGCTCCAAGGAACCCAAAAACAAAATAAAAAGCGGCATCGCTTAGAACAAAGCAACGACGGCAGCACCGAGCAAACCAGCACCGACGAAAGCGTCAGCCTTGGCTGCAGCACCCTCAAAGGTGGCGACAGTGCTGTTAGCAGCAGCAGCAGCAGAAGCAGTCTCTGGGCAGTAAGTGGTAGTCAAAGTGTCAGTGACGGCAGTAGTTGTAGCAGCGGCAGCAGCGGTGGTAGAGGCAGAAGCAGTAGCCTGAATCTGACCATCACCGATCTGGGAGACAACATCAGCAGCAAGGGCAGCAGAAGCCAAAGCAGAAGCGACGATAACTGAAGAGAATTGCATTTTGATTAAGTGAGTGAATGTAAGTTAGAAGTTTGTGAATAACAAATTTATGATCAATGATGATGAAGAGGAAAGAGAAGAAAAAGCTTAAGTTGAAACGGGTGGAAGAAAATGCTCAATATCAGCGGCTCCGATCCTACTTATATAGTCAGAGGGATCGTGAAACTTACCGAGTTTCAGTCAGTCATATTTATTATTATTATTATTTTTTTTTTTTTTGCCTGGGCGTTTTGTTTGTTTGTTTGTTTCCGTGCCTGTAGCTGTCTCGCGAGTTGGGTGGTGCAAAACATTGCCTGGACACAATGAGAAAACTGTGAGAAAACTGTGATGAATTTTCCAATTCTTTTTTTCTGAAACAATGTGCTTCGAAAAAATGCTGAGCCTTACCTCAGAGGGGAATTTGCCTCACTTGATTTTTCCTGCCTTTAAGGGGGTACCCCCACCCAGAAGAGTCTGGAACCTCCTACTCCCGTATTTATTTTTGTTTTACTTTCGTTTTATCTTTTACTTCTTTATTATTTTCAACTCTGAAGCCCCAGCTTTTTTATCTGCTCGATCCACATCACCAAAATATTCTTTTGTTGTTTACAGTGCTTTGTTTATGCCTCCCGGTGAACATTGTGTAATTTTCTTCCCACCACTATAGTTTTTTTTTGCTTTTTTTCCCTCCCAACTATTCCACATCTTAGATTCCGCTTTAAACGGATTACTTGTGCGTGTGCACTCGAACTCGAGCGAGTTCTCCGGTTCAGGCACTACCTGGCAAGAATGCCATATCGTCGATAAGCTCTTGCAATACATTCAAGTTTAGTTTTAAGATTATGCACTGGTAGACGTACTAGATCCTTCAAGTCTTCATTTATTATTATTCTTTATCCAAATTCTATCCTCATTCCTCTTTTTTTTTTGTTCTTCTAGAATACTGCTTTAATTTTTGGCTAACGCTTTGGCTTGGTTCCAAAATTGACTTAACTTCAGTTAATGCGACACGGTAAGCACTGCACATCACTATTTTTTCACAATTTTGTTTCGTCATTTATATTTACTATTGGATTACAGCATGATGCCTTGGCTGTTGTTTTGAAATATTTATTTCTTTCCATCTTAAGGCCCTGGCCCGTCTGTATTTTCCGCTCTCTGTTTACCTTTCGTCATACATTTAAGTTTGGCTATTTCCCGCAATTCTAGGAACATTGTCTTACTTATTTTCTATTCTTTTTTATTTTTAGCTCGATTTTCTTATTTTGAATTTCTTTTTTTAGTCCACACGTCCAAAGGGGTGTTTATCTGTCTGTACTTAGTGCTTTTTCCGATGTAAGCGCGAAGCGCGTTTTTTTTTTTTTTTTTTCTTGGCGTTAAAAGGAACAATCCATAAAACATCGAGAATCAAAAGGATGTGCTGGAAAGAAAAATAGAAGGAGAAAATGGTATGCACTATAAAGGGGTGCGCGACTATCTGGCAAAGGAGTTAAAAATGCATATCTCGGGAACAGTTTTTAGTGGTCTTGAATTACTGCTTTCGTATTATTTGACTCCAAAGAAGGCCATAGATTCTCAATTTCACACATTTTACTTTGTTCTCTATACACACGTCTTATCATATGCACGTAAAATTAGCTGCAATGTCTCGCTATCGGCAAAAAGTGGCACTCTTTATCTTCTACAAATTGTTCTTTAGATAATCATGTAGATTGAAAGCTTGCATCAGAGGGGTCAAATACTTACGCGTAAGAGATTTTCCTCCCTTTTTTTTTGCATTTTAGGCATTTGTGCATAATAATCTTTGGAAAATAGATGGCTGGTTGCTTAGCATGCCATTACTAAATATCGCGTTACCGAGTACCTGATAATTACATTATTTAATTTTTCTTTAACATACCGAGGATGTACGATGAAATATTGTTTAGTATTCAGTTTTGGAGAACGTGTTCAGCAAAAGCAAAATTCGTCTTTTTACACGAATACGTTCGACCAATTGTACACTCTGCGATTGAATAAACGCAAATATGTGAGAAGAACGGTATTTGGGATTAAGGAATGTAAGGAATGATAGAAGCATTGCAAATGGTAGTTTTTGTCTGCTATTTTAAGTAGCGAATCGGAAAGAATGTAGAAGATTTGGTGCAAGCACTACTCCCGGCACTATCTAAAAGAACGTTAACCCATAATTTAGGTTATCTCTCCAATATTATGCTGTAATTTGCAACTACCAACCTCCTCATATGAAAATTTTTGTTCCGATTAAATAGAGGCGCTTAAATTCTTGAAAACTACGTTTCCTGTCGTTACTGACATATGTTATACTGTTATTACTTGTGCAACGAATTGCCGGTGTTATCACACTTTACCTGATTAAAATGTAAAGATTCTTTATCAATTTCAGCAGTTAGTAAATTTTTTGGCAGGTATACGTGCTTGAAGAAGTATGAAATCCGCTTGTGAGATGAATCGTAAATAAACATGTATTATTATGTACCAAGTTATAATCCCTTTGAAATCTCAGAATTCTGTAAGCCCATAATCTGTATTTTTACTTTTTTTTGCGGTACTTAAAAATGTGTAATATATATTTTTTGTAATGACAACAATCCGGGAACTATATTCTACGAACTAGGAAGAAATCTCATTTCATAATCATGAGAACATCGCCATTCTTAAATACATCAGTATTCAGCCCTCTATTTATATTGACAGAACTCAACTGGTATCTTTCTTTGATTTATTGAGTGTTTGCTCATTCAGTCTCACACTAGCGTCTCAATCTCATTTAAGTGAATTATCAAATCCCTTAAAACAACTAGCACATATGTCACTACTTCTTAAAAGAGAGCTAAAAAAAAAAATTGAAAAAAAAAATTATCAGTACAACAACAGTACATCTGGTACGTACTTGGTCCATTATGACCCAGACTCCAGGATTTAAACTCGATAGCATTCCTTATTGATGATGATGCCAGATAAGATGAATGATTTTGTGAAAGAGCCGTTGTTGAATTCCGATGATGTTGAGCTTCTCTTCACGGAATTTGATCTTATACATCTCATTTATCATAGAAATGCCAACCAACATCGAACTGCAACATGGTGGAAATCTTTTAACGTTCTTCATCGAAAGTTGAGACAACTTTTATTAATTTTTCTTGATATTGAGCAGATAAATGCATTGGGAACGAGACACAAACTTACGACAACAAGATGGAATAAGCTTGGACGACTTAGACACAGAACAAAACAGCTAACTCAGAAATCTGCACTTCAATTGACAGCAAGGGCCAGGCAGAATGCGTTAAAATTGAGCAGATATATTGTAAAAGATGTTATACCGAAGTGCTATCTGATGTGTTACACTATATTACAAACAGGAGAATTCATTACGCTTGGATTTGCACTACTGGCACTGGTATCCCGGGTGTATTTTCTTCTTCGCAAGATAAAAGGGTTGGAAATGATAACTGTGGACAAACTAAGGGCCAAAGAAAAAATCACAAATCATATATTAGAGCATGCCGAAACGGAAAAGGTGAAGATAATTAATGAGGAAGACGAGGATGTTGGTGTTGCCATGATTTTCGACGATTCATCTATAGCTGAGCATAGAGTGAAAGAAATAGAGGCAGATGTTAACAATATAGTGGCCGCTGCCAAAACAAACACACGAGATCACAAAGTAGCCAAGAAGGGGAAGGATAAGAAAAGGAAGAAACGGAAATCTGTAAAAGATGCTATGGACGATATCTTTGGGTTCTAATAGATATCACCTATTGATATATTATATTCTTGGCCCAAGTAGGGAGAACAAAGCTTGCACTGTGTATCTGATGGTTATAATATTTAAACAGTGTTCCCTCTTTGGATTCTGTAACTGTTCTTATAGGTGTTGATACATCGACATGCGAATTCTTGGCACAACACAATATTGCAATCTGACCGGAAGTGTAGGTAGGAATTGTACAGTTCGAGACCCGGGCAACAGGGAATACCTGACTGGCAGCTTTCCTTAAATGGGCAAGCTTTTTAATTTTAAGCCATATATTTTCAGAAGCCATGGAGGTCGCCACACCATCAGGTGTGAGTGCATCGTATAAAAGTTGGTAGTAATTCTCAGTAAAGAAGTTTTCAGCTGGGCCTTCGGGATCGGAAGAATCCGTTATAATGACGTCATACTTTTGCGACTCCTCTTTTGAAGCGCAGTCTTTCAAGAACTTGAATCCGTCTTGAAGAACGACCTTAACCTTGGGATTATCATATGAGCAAGCCATATGTGGTAAGTACTTCTTAGAAAGTTCAATAACAGAATTATCAATTTCAACAAGGGTGGCCTCTTCTACCATAGGATGCTTTATCACCTCTCGAAGAACACCACCATCTCCACCACCAATGACCAATACTCTCCTTGGGTTCATGTGTGCAAACATTGCCACATGTGTAATCATTTCTTGATATGCGAATTCATCTCTTTCTGTGCACTGAATTATTCCATCTAGAACCAACACATTTCCGAAATCTGTGGATTTGAAGACGAGCACATCCTGGTATTTGGATTTCTTTGCATACAATATCTTTTCCACCCTTAAGCTAAATGCCTGACCCGGGAAACACTCATCACTGACTTCTTTAAACCATCCATCAATGATCAAAGGATGCGTTAGCTCGCTCATGTCAATAAATAATTTTCTAATCTTAAAAATTTCCTAATAAATGAATCTATGTATAGTGAGGCGCACACAAAAGCTGTGTTCTGACACAATATCAGTAACGCTTTATGGAGATTAGAGGTAGTGTGAAATGTGAAAGAGTTTGGAGAAGATAATTTGTGTTGAGTGAAAAAAAAGAAGAATAACAAAAAAAAAATATAGAAATCGAGAGCTACCGGATGTGATGTACGAACACAACAGTGCCTACCTGATACGGGCAATCTCTGATTTTAATGATGATAACGGGATCCCTGCAAAAATTTAAGATTTTTTTTTCTTTCTTGGCTCGGGTGGGGTCACAAGATGCGGATAGTAGAGTACTAGAGACTATAGACGCGTCTTTGGAAAACATTATAGAGCCTGAAAAAAAAGCACTGAAAAAAAATTCACAGTTTTTACCGGAAAAGGTCTATACCAAAGAAACATGATTTGAGTCGGGAGATTGAAGGATCGGTAAAAGATATTCGGTGTTAATAGACAAAAATGAAGCACTTCTATCAAAAGCTGATTGCTAACAAGAAGGGAGACCTACTTTTTGCTTCATCGGCAAACACAGTGCTTGTTTTCGAGATCACACCTTCAGGCGCAAATCTTTTAACTCAATGGACAGATGAGATAGATCCATACTTTAGCGTTCGCAAACATCACAGGGAAGTGTTACAGAAATACGAAGATGACATGAAGAGCTTTGAGAAGCAAGGAAACAATCCGGAATCAAAGCCGAAGAAACCTAAGATGCCCATTCCAGGGCCAGGTGCACCTCCAACATTTACATACATTCGAGGAATGAGACTTTCCAGAAACGAGAAATATCTCATTATACTGACGGATAACGATAAGGCCGCTGTTGTCTTTGAAATTAGTGATAAAAGGGCCAATACGCCTGATTCCAGCTTCAGCCTTGTGCTCATAAAACGCCAGCCATTTAGCAAAAGACCATCTGCAGTTACAACATCCCTTGATGACATGAATTTAATCGTTTCCGACAAATTCGGAGATGTTTTCTCTGTTCCGCTGATGGATAAAAGGGCAATTGACGAGAAGACTCTAGCTCCAATCTTGGGTCATGTTTCTATGCTCACGTGCATAGATATGGCAACTGATGAGAACGGAAGACAATGCGTGATAACTTCAGATAGAGATGAGCATATTAGAGTTTCGTACTTTCCAAAGAGTTATGTGATTAAGAAATGGCTTTTTGGGCACAAGGAATTCGTCTCGAGCTTTGTGCTTCCAGAGTGGTGCTCAAACAAGGTTATAATTAGTGCCGGGGGTGATAATTTCGTATGTTCATGGCTTTGGCAGAACAATCCAGGTAGCGAGCTTATAGGAAAGGTGGAACTTTCCAATGTTGTGGAAAAGTACTTGGATGAGGAGCATTTGGCACCAAAAAAATTCCAGAATGAGGATGGAACGTTGAAAGAGTACTGTGTTTCTGAAATAATTCCTCTCAACAAAATTCACAAAATAGCCGTGATCGTCGAACAAGTGAGTGCCGTTTTTGTCTTGAAAGTGATTGAGGATGGATCACTGGAGTATGATCAGACCATCGAGACTCCTGGTTATGTTATATATGGCACATCTTCTGACGACACACTTGTGCTAAGTTTAGTGGATGAGACTCATTCCATCATCTTCTACAATATTGGAGATGATGGTAGCATTAGAGTTTCGGAAAAGCAGGATCGGCTTGCATCCGAGATTGAAAAGAATAGAGTTACAATGGACAATGATAAGGACAGAGTGCCACTTTTCACCGTTGGCCAGTTGAGGAAAAGAAGAGAGCATTAAACGCGTGCTTGCTCAACAAGCACATATATTAAACTAATAGAACATAATTGTACAATTTGTATCATATGAAGCCCCGCCTATTATTGTAGTTTGCCTCGTCCGAAACACCATCTATCATCACTCCGTTGGCAAGTATACGGTGCCTTCCTGTGACCGATATTGTCCACTGAGATCTAAGAACCTTAATTGCAATAACTTGCGGTGGTACTTTACGGGTGTCAATGCTAGTTTGTGCTGGCCTAGGCACGTTTGAATTGAAAAAAGATGGATCGGACATTGGTAGGGGAGACAACTTATGCTTGCGAGCTTCCACAAGTTTCGATATCCATCCATCTTGCATCTCAACACTATTTATGTGCGAGTAACAGTTGTCGAGACGAACTAAAAGGGTAAGCTTCAATTGTGTGTCTGTCTGCTCAAATATGACATCATCTGATACCACAGAAAGCAAACCATACAGTATCTTGGCAGTCTTACCCACCACACTGAGACTGCAGAACGAATCGTTCGCATCAATCAACAATGTTACCTCTGCTGAAATTATTTGAATCACAAGATCTCTACCAATGCGGTCACAATGAGGTCTCGAATATTGGACCAGGGCCTCCCGATTGCTCGAGGAGACGTTTATCATACCGTCTTTCTTAATATCGTTGAAGTTGATAAGAATCTCGTCATGCATCGTGAAAGGATTCTTTCTGATATCCGTTTTTGTTAGCTGTTGCTCAAGTGCAAAGAAACTGTAGTACCTGGCCTCCTCAATGAGCTGCTTGCGATGATTTTCATCCTTAATATCGACAATTCCTCCAGTGAGAAGGTACAAAAGCTGCCTGAATAGTAGAGGCGACCGATGTATCTTGTATGGAGTCATCGATGGTGGTCTAATCAACACCTTGCTGTTTAGAAATGGATCTGCCTGAAGTGTTTCATACAGCACGGTAAAATAATTAGGAGAGTTACCTTTCTGTCTGAAAATCGCCTTGGAAATCTGAAAAGTCTCCCCTCCAATATTAACAAAAAGCCCTTCATCGAGTAGCTTTAGGCGAAGCTTGTTTAACCGGAAGTATGTTGTATCTGCATATAGATACATAAACTCATACTCATCCTGCACTTTAATCGAATACCCCTGAAGATGCTGGCATATCTTTTTGAAAACTCTAGGCGATCTGTCTATGAAAAGCGTGCCATACTCATTATTTGGCTGTGAAAAGTAATCCGTGAAATATGAAGGTGAGTCATATGATAAAGATGCGCCACTTAGTTTGAATAGCTTATCTCCAATCTGTATTGAGTACATACGTTCATGAGGGAGAATCTCTGGAATTTGTGGATTCTCCTCAGGATGGACGTCACGTGGGACAGGTAGTATTGGATTCAGCATTTGTCAATCAATGAAATGCTTAGGTTTATTTAGAAAAGGAAGATAAAATAAGCAGCTCGGTCAAAATGATTGCATAATTTTGAATGCTGAAAATACCAAAGTGCACAAATTTCGCATGTCTGAAAAATAAGAATGCACTCCCTGATATAGCATTAACAAATACTCGGAAGGTCTACTTTTGGTTATTACTGATTTATTGTGAACAACAACGGCTACCAAATCAAAACGGCTTACTTGCTACTCTATTTATGGACGCTTCTAACAGAACTAAGATAACATTAAGGTTGAAACAAAAATTAAGATATAGAAATGGCACAAAAAAGGAAGATCAGATTTGAGTTTTTCCTCACCTGACCACCCACTTTCTGCATCACAAAAATATCCATGCTAGACCAAAAGAGACATCTTCTGGCCGTTGCTATGACAGTGAGTTGTAAAGATGATGATATTGATGAAAAAACCAACATGTTGAAAAGAAAGCTGTAAGCATTGGTGTATTCCTCGTGCTTTTTTTTTTTAGATAATATATGATGAAACAGTAACGCTTACACCTAACTAACAACATAATTAAAGCGCTGCTGGAAAATAAACTGAAGAAGAACTGAATGAACATTCTCCAATTACTATTAACCTTATTCCTCTAGACACGTAGTTTCGTAAAGCAAAACATGATATTAGATGGTGTAGAAAGAGAAAAAAAAGCAATACGGCCAAATGAATGTATGCACTAGTAGTTATATGTAAAATGGAAGAACTATCAAATCAGCAGCTAAGCATTTACCAGCGTTAGTGAAAGTTATTGTGACGATGGATATGAAGTGTGGAACATTTTAGATGGTGTTGAGTTGGTCTTTTTTTTATTTTCTTTTGCGCGTTGATGGTTAATGAGAATGCATTCAGAATCTCATAGCATGTGGCTTGTCACCGTTCTTCAAAGAGAAAGAAGTAGCAAGGTATTGCTTCAAGAGAGGAGTCTTCTTAACCTCAGTGATCAAGAACTTGTCGACAGTCTTCTGGTCCTCGATTCTCTCAGCCTTAATAACCTTCTTGGCACCTGCTTCGTTGAAGAAATCAGCCTCGGACTTCTTGGAAGATGGCTTCTTCTCTCTGGCAAAGTAAGCGACATTGAACTTGGCCAAGTCAAGACCCTCCAAGGAAACTCTAGTGGAGGTAGCAATGACGTATCTTGAGTTGACTCTTCTCAAAGGAACACCGTTAACCTTGAAAGGACCAGAAACGAGCAAAGTGCTGTCCTCCAAAGGCTTCAAGTAAACAACTCTCTTACCTCTGAATCTGCCGGCCAACAAGATCAAAACGGTACCTGGGACCAAAGACTTTCTTAGCTTCTGTGGTCTGACAGCCTTTCTTGTCTTTTTAGCAACTGGGGCGTCATGGGACTTGTACCACTTTGGAACTGGAGCAGTCATTCTTGCAAGATGGTTCTATTCCTTTGTTTTGAACTGAAAAGTTCTGTTAACTTGAGAATGGATGTTGATACAGAAAGCAAGTATGCGAAAACCTTAAATCTCTAAGAAGCTTTCTACTGCTGCCTATAGACTATCTATGCTGGCCCTACTCTTAAAATTGAAGTCCATACTTTCGCGACGATGAAAAAAAAAAAATTGGAGAAAAAAAATGAAACAAAAAAAAATTGGCAGACGTGCGTTTTGGCTCTATCGCGCCTGATTTCTTGGGCTGCCGTGGACGCGCGGCGGTGAGTCAGAGATAGCCCGCAAAAATTGCTGACTCCACCCGGGGGCTTTTCGCGAATAATCCAACTGCTAGGAAAACAATAGCGGTGCGAGGTGTAATAATAACCGCACGTATCATGTGACCACAGGGAGGATCTATATATGGATGCTGAACTGGGAAGACATGCTTACTATTTAGCAGTGGTTAATTATAACACCGGATAGCTGGTATTATCAAAGAAGTTACAGCGAAAAGACGCCATTATATTAGTTATGTATTTGTACTTATACGGAAAAAAGTATGCTAAACAAATGCACCCTGCACGTTTATGAACATCAGTTTTGGACAATTGCGTACTTAAACTTCTTCATTTCACTATTGTAAACATCGATGCAGGGAACAAATTCGTAGCTAAGACCCACAAGCTGCTTAAGGTTGTCAGCTTTACAAAAAATGGTGTAGTGCGACTCGGCAGAAAGGCTTGCTTGATCTAAGCTATCCGTGAAAAGCACGTGGATTCTATCTCTAATATTTTTAACTTTGATCGTATCATCATCATCATCATACATGCTATTATTCTTATAGCCTATCCCACTCCATTCAACAGGAGCACTCTTAGGCAATTCTTCAATCTGACTTATGACAAAATTACCAGCATACTTGCTTTCTCCCATATATTTCTTCTGAATTTCCACCACCGTAGAAAGCCAAGATGCATCTTTAATGTATGCTGTTAGAAGTAATGTTTCATTATAGCCAGTCACTTCCTCAACACGGCTGAGATGCTGAAGAGCCAATGCAGTTGATTTATCTTGTGGGTATGAGCATAATGCCATACCTTTTGGAATTAGAGGAATTTGACCACTTAAGTATGCTGTTCCCTCACTGTAATCCATAATAGTTTGAGAGTATGGACCAATGTTAGAAGGTGCCCAATAGGACCGACTCTGGACATGGAGTCCGAGTTTTTGGGCTATATCTGGAATCACTTTTGCAGACATCAAAGCACAAATTCCTTCTGGAAGACTCGACTGAACACAGCAGCGTGCTGGAGGCAAAGGCTTTGTGAAGTAACTTTTATAAATGCCGTTTATTTCACTAAAGTTGTCCATATTGCTAACGAACAAATCCACAGACTGTACATTTGCAAATGTGCAATGAGATGAAGCCAAAAATTCAGAGAACTGCTCAAAGATGTCTTTAATTTGCTGGCTCACAGTTTCAGCGGTCGAGCTCAAGTTATCAATGTAAATCTTTGATGCCACCAGCTTGCAATTCGCTTTCCACATGCAAACTTTTGACTTGTAAGTTTTTGGAATTGTGGTAACTGATTCGGCGCATTGGACTTCTTCGGATCCTTTATCGAACTCTAAAAATGGATCGGCAAGAAGAGGTGGCTGTTCAATGTATTGCAACCAGGTTTTTGGATCAGGTAAAGGCGGCACCTTCTCCTCAACATCAACTTTAAGCTTCAAATACCAAACTTCATCACTCGTGTGTCTCACAACCTCTTTTTCCTTAATCACTAATCGTCCATACTTGAAAAATGGTGCATCCAAAACTAAGGTTTCGAATTCACCTCCTTCTCCACACACGTTAACACCAAACTTGGAGTTTAAGTCAGACAAAATCGGATATGCTTGCTGTAAAGTCAAGCCAAGGTGTTTATCCTTGAGTCCAATGGCTGCAACCTTTATAAGAATTGCCTCCAGCCCCGATTTGCACATTTCTTGCATCAACTCAGCCTGATCTCGTTGCCAGAGATACGACAAACTTGTCAAACCCAACCTGTTGCAAACATTTTCAACTCTGGTTCGTTGGTAATTTGAGAGAATTGCACCTACACTTACAGCCTCAACATCAGGATGCTTCTTTATCACTAAGCTTAGTAACTTGAATAAATCTTCAGTCTCATCATTATCTGTTTTAGCGTACTCCAATTTTTTGTTGGCAGCAGTACCAGTTATCATTTGCGAATATAATGGCTTACCTATACATTTCGCGTAGTACCGTAAGGCATCGTAACCCACAGTTTGATACATGAATGAATCAATCTCTTCTTCTCCGGTTGGAGGTGGATATAAATTGGCTAAACAAACAAGATCATGCCCGTTTGCCAAACAGTGAAGAATATTAAAGCATGAATCCTTTCCTCCAGATACTAGGGCTACAAACTTCATGGTTGCAAAATCCTAGTTTGCAACAAGATCTCAATTATTGATTTGAAGAAATTCAAGTGAACGTAACTTTGAATGATGGTTCAATCATGGATATATGATAAGACAACAAAACGAAATTATAGTCTTGATAAGGGCTGAAATTTCAATCTAGTTGGGGGAGGGGTAGAAAAAATAAGCAAATTGAAAATATCATGATTACCATTATGAAACCTCAAAAAAAAAAAAAAAATTGAGTGCACACTTATTTGACGCCGACGAAAAAGGGATACAGAGAAAATATACCACTACCTCTGATTTAAAGTTAGTTCACACCTGCGAGTATTATTCACTTTTTCGCATACACAAATCGGAATTATTACCTCTCTATACAACTAAAGTACAAACAACAGGGGAAAAAGGAACAAGGACAAATTTAATACAACCAAAATAAATTTATACATATACACGTTTAAACGACTATTTTGGACAGCAAGAGCAGACTAGAACACACTTCAAAACAATATCAGGAACCAATTAATCCAACAAACAGCAAAGGAACAAGCAGATAATTTGAAAACAAGTGAAGTAATCAATCATTTGGCCCATCAAGAATTTATAAGGTAATGAGTTTATCAAATAAAATATGCTCAGTGTGTCATTCAACGTGGCTTACTGATAGTCCGGAGCAGATGGCCTACGGGGTTTGTGGAAAATGTCGCAGGAAACAAAGAAGGCAAAGGAGGAAACAAAAAAAACGGAAACCTGGAATGAATTTCGGGAATACACAGCTAGCTTTACAGTATAACGATTCAAGACGATCACCCAAACGTGAGTATGGACACAACTATGGAAAACCTCCTTTTTCAGCAGGGCCAAACAACATGAACTTTCGGCTGGTCCCGGAAGGGCCTAAAAGTGACATGATTAATCCAAATGACGGTTCATCACTTCGGATCAAGAATGCACATCTAAACGCTTCACCAGAGATGCACCAGCTCATTAGTGAAAAATTCGGCCATGAATATGGTGAGCAACTAGGGGAAAAAGAGTTAGAACAGTACCACGAACAAACCAGTAAGATATTAGATCTTTTCAAGAAGGCTCAAATACTTGCGAGAAATTCTAAGATTTCTCGTATAAAGGCGTGTAGCCAGCGGCTAAAAGTAGAACAGCAACTAAGGAAGCAAGAAAGAAAATCTCTGGAGAAACTGGAACTCAGGAAAAGGGGAAGACTTGATTTATGTCGGATGATGCCATCGTATCCTTGTGCCTTTGATGAGGCGGAGCTGGCAGTAGATGATTTTAATCCAAGACGAATATATACGGGAGATAAGAAACCTCCTTCAAGATTTTATGGAAACAGTCCAGTAAATTCTCCATCATATTATGGCCAATCAAGAACAGCATCTCCATATGAGGGAGATTCAGATGCCTGAATATCCAAGAAAAAAGCCGGAAGGAGTTGCAATTCACGAAATTGCCATCAAGATAATCCGGCTTTCCATAAAATTACACATGTAATGCGATCTGTATGTAACCTTTACATATTTACGGCAGTGTAGACATGTTGCCCCTGCTGAAAATTATGGTTACAATTTCAGAAAAGAAACGAAAGAAGGATCAAATAAACATTACTTGGACCTTGAAAAGGAAAGAAAAAAAAAATAAAAAAGGATTGTCGCTCCTTTTTTTTTTGTGTGCCTATACGTGTTTACGTTTTTGTGTATGCACACTGATATTTGTATATACCCCTTTCGATACAAAAGAATTTGGGAAAGTATATCTTGCCCGAAAATATTTTGTTCGAACAAAGGTATAAATAGGCCTATATATCCTACACTTTGGAACTGGTGCTTGTTGCGATATAATCGTTTTAACAAGCTTTTCTTCATCGAACAGTCTTTTTGGGAGATATTACATTGAATATTTCCGGGATATATCATTTTTAAACCTAACACACAGTGCTGTACACTCAGAGCACACAAATACAAAACAAATACTGAAAGCAAAAAAAAAAATAACGACAAAAACAACACAAATAAGAAAATTAAAAAAACCAAAATAACACAATTAACAAACAACAACACTAACAAAATGACAGGTATGTATGCCACTGCGAAAGTATAATACCCATTTCAGAAAATGTTACTAACATAGTCGATTGTCAAACCTAACAGCTCAAACTTCAGGCACTATTTTCAATGCAGTTTCAACTGCAGCACCATCCTCAAGCTACAAGAGGCTTGCCAGCACTGTTTCAATTCCTTCGGGGGTGAGCACGTCTGCACCTATTCAAACAAACAACTTCTGGGGTAACTTAACTTTGGGAAGCCAGAATTCATATGTTTACACACATCCGTACGTGGAGTGGGTTTCGAAAGATACAAATTTTGAAGGACTCGCAATCTCGCACCAGGATGCATCTCAAAGGGTGTTAGGTGCGACAAATTCCGAGGGGGCAAGCAGCTACTTTTATATGGCAGCAGGTAACAAGTGCATGGTTCTTGGATCGTCAGATTTTGACAGCAACGTTAGCATCAAGCTCACAAACTTGGCAAAGATGTCTGTTGACTTGACGATTCAAAGCTCTTCGGCAGGATACCTAAAGGCTTCGCTTTTGCAAGGTATGGGTATGATTACTGGAGTGTATTACGATCTCATTCCAGAGATTCACTCTGGAATTGGTATCAAGTCAGTCACCGGCGGAACGGCACCAAGATCAGGCACCAACAAGTACAAGATTACTCTTAATGATGATCGTGTCTGGTTGATGTACGTGACGTTCAGTGACAATCAAACCTGCCAGTTTGCCTTAAAGGACAACTACCACATTATTGGATCGAACTCGATCAACAACTGCCTTATCCAGGTGGCACGTGGAGATTACAGCAGTGTTTACGATGCGGCAGCCGGATGCTACCCAACTGCAGCCACACTAAAGGCTTCGGTTAGTGGCTCAACGGCTAAATACTCGTTCAACTATGCGACGTCAGGCAGTTCCAACAAGGGAGTGCCTATCATGTATGCGTTACCTCATCAGGTGAATTCGTTCACGTCTACAACTTCAAGTGGTAAAACTTCGGCCACTCTTGCAGACACGGTTCACGGTACGATGACGGGATACTTGACCTCGATTTTCGAGATGTCCGAAACCTTGCCGACAAGCGTTGGGGTTGATCCATGGAGCTCCATTTCCGGATGGTCAAAACCAACGTACACGACATCTCAGTTGGCTTCAATCAAGACTGCGGCCACCAGCGATGCCGGCAAGGATGTTTCCAGTCTTTCTAACTTGGACTCCATGTACTACAGTGGCAAGATACTCGACAAGTATGCTTACGTGCTCTACGTGTTGTACTACGTGGTGAAGGACACTTCTGCAACGAAGACTTTTCTCGCAAAGATGAAAACTGCAATCGAGAGATTCAGCAACAACTCGCAGACCTACCCACTTTGCTACGAGACAAGGTGGAAAGGGCTGTGCTCCACGGGAGGAATGGAGAGCGGTGATAGTGCTGCTGATTTTGGCAATGCCTTCTACAACGACCATCATTTCCACTACGGTTACCATATCCATGCTGCAGCCCTTACTGCATATATTGACAAGGCATTGGGTGGCACGTGGTACAAAAATATAACCGACTGGGTGAATTTGATGGTGAGAGATGTGGCCAACCCAAGCGAGAGCGACACCTATTTCCCCGTTTTTAGGAACTTCGACTTCTTTATTGGACACTCTTTTGCGCACGGAATCACAGTTTATGCCGATGGCAAAGATGAAGAAAGCTCCAGCGAGGACTACAACTTCAGCTATGGCATGAAGATCTGGTCAAAGGTGATTTCTGACACAAACATGGAAGCCAGGGCCAACCTCATGCTTGCCATTACGAAAAGATCAATGGGCCTCTACATGCTCTATAAGAGTGACAACACTGTGATGCCATCTGGATTCATCAAGAACTACGTGAGCGGCATCAAATTCGAAAACAAAATTGACCACACCACGTACTTTGGAACAAACGTTGAGTACATTCATGGTATCCACATGTTGCCCGTGACTCCGATTTCGAGCTTTATCAGGACTCCCGAGTTCGTGAAGCAAGAGTGGGAAAATGGCGTTCTTAAGAGTATTGTTGGAAGCGTTGACTCTGGCTGGAAGGGAATCCTATACTGGAATGTTGCTTTGTATGATCCTGCCACTTCCTACAACTTTTTCAACAGCAGCAGTTTCAGCAACAATTGGCTAGATGATGGAATGACAAAAACTTGGGCTCTCACATACAGTGCTGCAGCTCAACAGTAAAAAAGATAAAGAGGAAGCAGTTAGGAGAAAAATGAAGACAATATGATGAGAAAGTGAAATGAAAGCAAAAAGTGAGACAATCATCCTTTGATCCGCAAAGTATTTTCTTTGATGCAATTACCTGCAAGTATTTTGAAGATTTCAAGTTTGCGGATTGTCATTTTTATCGTGTCTTCGTTTCACATACTATATATGTATGATCCAGTGTATATGAATCAGTTGGTGATTCGATACCTAAGATGCTGAAAGTGACATGATATCTTTTATTTTTACTTTCACTTCACTTTAATTCTCTTTCTTAGTTTTCTTTACTTTACTCTACTTGTACTTATTTTTCTTTACTTTACTCTACCTCTACTTATTTTTCTTTACTTTATTCTACTTATTTTTCTTTACTTTATCCTACTTATCTTTCTTTACCTTACTTACTTTATTTCCTTACTTTACTTTATCTACTTTACTTTTATTTCATTTTCTTTATTTTCGTGCTCTCTCACCGGATATGCCAAACACTGCTGTGCATCCTCTCCTGTATGACTTGTGTTCATACATCTTTGTCACTACATATTTTTCACACACTACAATTTTTTTTTAGTTCCTCGGTAAACATAAATAAGCTTTTAACAATAGATCAATTTATGAGGAAAAGTGGGCCAAGATAACAGAAAATAAATAACTAGTGCGAAAAGCATGGCAGGCGCCAAAAAAAAGCGCTTTAGCACTATTTCGCAAAATGTGGTACCTCGCCAACAGTTTCCAATTTGCAGGCTCCCGCATCGACAGTAGAGTAAAAATCTGGAAACTGTTAGAGAAGACAAGCCGCGCATTCCCGATTGGGAACTCCATTTTCTAAATTCGATGACTCCGAGATCAGGTGAGGAGATAGAACGGTAACTTTCACTAGCTTTGGTGTGATTGCCACTTTAAACGTGCCTTGGATGGGACAATAGAATTCTCGCAGGGATTCTGTGAAAGTTTGACATATAAGTAGGCATGAATTTCATGCAGAAAGTCGAAATTGCAACTTTTAAAGTAGAAGATTGAATCCATACATTTTTTTCTTCTCGAGGCTAGATAAGACAAATTCAAAGCATAAAGCATATATAATGTCTGCATCGCAATTAAGAGGTGTACTTCTTGTTTCATCAAAGCAGGCGGCACGAAATAGTGCTGTGTGTTTTGTCAGGCAGCCGGCTGTGTCTGTTTTGACAAGAAGATACATATCCAGCTCTAGAAAAGATATGACAAGTGCTACTGTGCATTCACAAACATCAGAAACAAAGCCACAAACTGGCAGTTACTTGGACACACTAAGCTCATCAGAGCTATTTGGATACGGTGTGATTGGATTATGCACCCTTTCCCGGCCGATTCTAAACCTTGCAATCAAGATTTTCCCCTTCACTCCGCTTTGGATGATAAAACTTCTCGTTTACAAGAATTACTGTGGTGGAGACACCATTCCAGATGTTATGAAGACAGGTGAGCGTTTGAGCCAGCGAGGAATTAGAAATATGATGGTTTCATACACCGTGGAGGCCTGTGATGGCAAGAAGATGTCTGTGAGCATCGATACAATTATAAACGAAACGAAAAAGTCAGTGACAGATCTTTTGGTGCCTCACACAGTGAGAATGATCAAGGAGGTGGGTGTTGATCATATCAACGAAGTTCCACCGGGATATGTTGCATTGAAACCAACTGGTCTAATCGAGAATGCCGCAGACATTCTTCTTCATTACAAGGAGCCTGCATACCAGGCAAGATTCAAGCAGTTGTACGACACATGCGTTGACATAATTGCGGAATGTGAGAGTGCCAATGCTGCCTTGCTCAAGCAGTACCCAACCAGGAAGGCACCTTTCATCTGTGCAATTGTCGATGCCGAGAGAAACGATCTTCAACAAGCAGTTTACAAGCTTCAGAGAGACTTGTATGCTCGCTTCAACAAGGAGAAATCGGTTGTTGTGGGAACCATGCAGATGTATTTGAAAGAATCGTCTCCGAACTTGTTGAAAGAGGACGAATACGCACGTAAGGGTGGCTACAAGATTGGTTGGAAGCTTGTTAGAGGAGCATACATCCACTCCGAACCTGATAGAGGAGTTATTCAAGACACGAAGAGCGACACGGATGCAAACTACGACTCTGGAATCAAGAATACTTTGGCAAACATGTGTTCTAAAAGCCCAACAGTCGGCCATTTAGTGGTTGCTTCTCACAATGCCGATACACAGCGTATGGCCAGTGATCTGCTTGATAAGATTACAGATCCTGGTGTGAAGGCTAACGTGGTTCAAGCTCAGTTGCTTGGAATGGGCGACAACATTACTTATTACTTGATCAAGCACAGAAACGCAAAGAATCTCATAAAATACGTTCCATGGGGACCCCCATTAGAGACAAAGGAGTATTTATTGAGAAGACTACAGGAGAATGGAGATGCAGTCAGGGCAGACAGTGGCTGGCCATTGGTCAAAGGCGTTGTTAAATCTCTTTTCAGAAAGGTTTTCTGAGCTAGATATTTTTAGATGGAGTTTGAGTTAGTTTCTAGCTAGATACCTTTAGGAAGTTATTTTAAACTAGAACTCGCTATTTTCTCTCGCTCGCTACATTACTTGAAGTGACTTAATGTATTTATTTTGTTCAAGACTCGTAGGAAGGTAAAAATGTAAAAGTGCTGGCCGCAGGTTCAAAATGATAAGATTAAGCTAAGTTGTGAACATTGTGACAGGAAAAGTGAAGAGCAGTAGATGTTGTGAAGTGTAGCCGTAGTCAATAGTAGATGTAGTAAAGGATAATAAGCATAGTAAAGTATAACACTGCGTATGAGTCACTTAAAGTATGAATCCATGAATCTTTTATGGAAATCATTCTGCATCATGTTGTTAATCATTGGATTGTGCTTCTCCTGGTCCGATTGTCGCTTTTGCAGGTGAAACAAGCTTTGAGATCGCCATGACTTCCTTATTGTATCTGCTTTTTTATTCTCTGTATCAGGGATCGGCTCTCTAATCAACTCCTGTGTATTATCAACCGATTCGTGTTCATCTTTAGCCTTTGTCTCCTTCTCTTTTCGTATATTTTCAAGCTCCCTCAGCAACTCTTCCTCTTCCTCCTCATCATCATCATCAGAACTACTTTCATCTATGCTGGAACTGTTCGATTCATCACTTGAGTCATCACCCTCATCACCTGATTCCTGCTTCAAATCCTCATCTTTGTGTTTTCCAGACGTTTGTGACACTTCCTTTATTTCATCTTTGACCTCCCCCAAACAGGCCTCACCTTTTGCCCTCTTTTCTTCAAGTAGCAAAGTCTCTCGCAGAGACTTAACATCCTTACCTGTGATATATCCCCGCCGTTTTCCATCAATACCAAATTCCTCCTCCTTATCTTCGTCCGAATCAAAGTCATCATTCACCTTTTTCGCCTTTTTCCTGTATTTAAGGGTCTTGTAACCCGGCAGTGCTCTTTTATGCTGGATAGAAGTTTGCGGACCTCCCGATCTGGCTCTAGCCTGATCAAATGTTGGTCTGTGTGCAGTAGTCATAATATTTAGATGTTAGATTTTTGTAAAAGAGCCATACAATGCTTGTGCTTTGTATATAAAAGGGATTTCTAAAGACGGACAGGTGTCAACTGCAGATTCTGAGTTTTGGGATGCAATTTCAGTTCTTTCAGAATCTCCTATCTTTTTTTTTGTTCTACTAAGCTTAAAATGTTCTCTGCGTGATTTTATTTTATTTTATTTTTTTTTGCTCTATCGCCACTGCTTGGTCAGGTATCGAAATACGGGCTCTACTAGATATGTGTCCTAAAAAAAAATAGAAAAAAACAATAAATATACATGTGTGTATGTATCACACACAAATGAAATACTGAAATCACTCTTTTCTTGGACATCGTCAGCCATAAAGTAACATTCGGAAAGTGTGCTTGTGCTGAATAGGGGCCGCTTGATCTTATCCAAGCTACAGAAATGGAATCTTCCGGAAAGGAAGACGGTTCTAGTGATACAAATCACAGTAAAGGTCAGACGACATTGACAAGTGTGTATGTTGACTCAAATACAGATAGTAAAGAGTTTACAGATGACGAAAGCGGGAGAGATGTATCGGAGCATGAGGGTGCAGAATTGCAGAACGATATATATACGGAACGACCGATATCAATAAAGGATTATGCATATACGGAAGAGAATCCAATGCATTATGGGATATACGATGATAATGATGAGCAGGACGAGGATTCAGTCGAATATTCGGATTATGAGGGTGAAATCGATGGAGAGGAGAGCGAGAATGGAAATGATGGAACCGTGTTTACATTGAGAAAAGACGACGGAGAAAATAGACTTGATGTTTCCACTGAGATTGAACACGGGAAGAAGGTGCAGTTGTCAACTTCAGCAGATCACAAACAGAGGACGGAGGACATACTCAGAGGAGGAAAAACGCAAAATACATCAACATTACCGAACAATGATGAGGGGAGTACTCGTGAATCAGAGCAGCTCGAACCAATAATACAGGCCGTGGCATTGTATCCGTTCGAGGCAGAAAACGAAAATGAGCTGGGTCTCGTACCAGATCAACTTATTATGATCAATTATGAGTATGGTGATGGTTGGCTTGTAGCATATGATCCGGAGTCCGGCAGGACGGGTCTAATCCCATCTGCCTATGTGCAAATTATAGGCGATGAAGAACCGGAAACTTCCCAAGAAGTATCTGGCGAGAAGAAAACCGCACAATCACAAATGTTAGAAGAATCGCTCGATAATGAGAAGGAAATTGGAGAGGAGAACGGGAAGGAGAACGGGAAGGAACAAGAAGGGAATACGAAGATGAACGAGAAGAAAGTAAAAGAGAAGATGAAGAAAGATGAGGAAAAAGAAGATGACGAGAGTGAAAAGAATACCATTTTGAGCAAAAGTGTAACGGAAGATGCAGTGGTGAAGGGAGTAGATCACCTGATTATCAGCTAATGGAGGTTCTCGCTGAGGATTATTTCATACTTCACTCTTCTCCCGGTTCACCCGCTTGTGAACCTGTTCTATAAAGACACCACTGTAAATTTATACTTTACTAATGCCATTCAATTTAAAGCATAAGGATCGAATCGCTCTCAAAAATTATCGCGTGGGCTGGTTTTGCCGTATTATCTATTCCACACGTTACTTTATTAAATGTACATATTATTTCCCAGGATCACTCTATACTCTCCACAATCGAATTCCACGTATTATCATCTACATCGAGATCAGCGTTGCTTTTACTCTTTGCAGGTCCTCCAAGCTCCTTGAGAAGATGATACACTGCTTTCTTCACATCCTTATCTGTTGATTCCAGTACGGAATCCGCTTGTAATAGCTTAAAACCCCCAGTAAAGGCATTTCTCGCATTGGAGATTGACTCATAACTAGGATCGGACCTCTCAACCTTGGCATTGAGTGGGAATTTTGTGAAATCAAGAGACACTTGGCGTCCTTCATCCTTTGATATTCCATTTTGAATTCTTTTGGCATTGAGGTAATTCGAAAAGCCTTCCAAGTAGAAACTTTCAACAGACTGCTCATTAATATCCTGAACGGCAGCTGCGATAAGTGCGGCATTTTCAAAAAGACCCATTTCTATTGCGTACTTTGCTAATGTAAGAATTGGTTCAGCCATCTCGATATAGGCCATTTGCAAATCAGAGGCATCTGACTCTCCCTTGGAATTCATGTTATCATCTTTGGATGCTATCTCAAGTCTGGATTTTTTCTCTCGGAACAGTTGCCACGATCTCTCGATGGCTTTAACTGCTTCTTCGTTTTTCATCTGCGATATTCTAATACTGGCAAGTAGAGACCAAGCCTCTGGATTTTCCGGGTCCACTTCTAGAGCCTTCTGAATCCACTTTTCACATTCAGACTCAGCCTGAGGCTCCTCGCATAGATCTGTCATCCAGATTTCGATAATGGCAAAAATCGCCTGATTCAACTTCTGATTTATATATTGACGTATTCCCTGTGGGATCTTGTATGCGGCGAATAGCAACTGCAAACCATCATCGGCATTATCGCTCACTACTCCCTTCATGAGCTGATCAAGGTCACTCAACAATCTGTTCACTCCTGTTTGCAATAGTTCAACACCTTTTTCTCCACCTACAATCTGACCCAAGTATAGGAATTTCTCTACTCCCTGACGAGATTGTGGATCCAAGTCACAAGCACGTTGGAGAACATCGTATGCATTGTTTAAATCACCATTTTCAAGAAGTGCCTCTCCAAGACTTTGTAAATATACTGGATGCGATTGGAATGTAGCCGAATGCTCTTTTAAAAGATCCACAGCTTCTTGTGACTGAGATTGTGATAATAACTGGGAAGACTCAACAATTAAGTTTCCGAGTTCCTCAGTAATAGCTTGAGACATCACTGAATTATCTCCCACAAACAGTGTAGACGGGTATATGGTTATGGAAAAGGTCAAAGAAGGAAAACAGTCGATGAAAAATCTGTTCATGTCAAAAATGCAGCTCAGAGCTATTGCAGGGTAGTGAAATTTTTTGTGCTTGTATTTTTCATTTTATGGCATCGCATTAATTTTTACTATCTTTTTTTTTTTTTTTTTGTTAGCATGCGAGCAAGTGGCAGCAGCATGAATTTGCTTTCCTTTGCGAATCATGTTATGGGATGCACAGTAAACAGGAAGCAAGACAAAGGGAGAACAGCGACAGTGACTAAACAATAAAGATGGATCCAGCTGAAGAACAGAAGCAGGAAATAGAAATCCTCAAAACAATCTATCCTGAGGAACTCGAAATACTGTCCGATACAGAGTTCACGATTAACCTTCTATTGGATGTCGAGAGTGAAAGAAAGCATGCCGTGAAATTACACATTAGATATCCAGCCACGTATCCGGAGGTGGTCCCTGAGCTTTGGGTGGTGGCAGGAGATACCAATGCTGATGATGAAAAGAACGCAGAAGTGGAAAAAGAAATTGAAGAAGAAGAAGAAGACACAGATCTTAAAGATTCACAACGGGCACTTAACCTAATCGAAACCATCGAGCTCGACAAGAAGGACATAGGCGAGCTGTCGGACAAGTTGGATGAAGAAGCTAAAATGAATATAGGCATGCCCAGCGTATTTACTTTAGCATCTGTGTTGAAAGATGATGCCGAACAAATGTTCAATAAGAAACTCGAGGCAGAGACTCAAAAGTTAGAACAGGCACGGGTGTCAAGAGAGAAGCAGGAGCAGAAGAAGTTCATTGGAACAAAGGTCACGAGGGAAAACTTCGAGGCATGGCAAGTGAAATTCCGCAAGGAAATGGGAATAAAGGAGAGGAAGGAGAAGAGATTTGAGGAAATCCATCAGGGAAAGCTAACAGGAAAGGAGATCTTTGACAGAGGTCTAGCTGGAGAAGAAGGCGGTGAGCCACAGGTGGCTGCAGATGATATTGCAGGCATGGAGTCTGTTACTGAAGGGGTGAAGAACACATCGATATAAAATACAGAGAGAGAAATACTACTGGTTGAAAGTACCATGTATTCTACTTTTCTAATTATTTATGTCTATATTAATTCGTACATGATGCATCTATGAAAGCAAGCATGGCAGCAATGCGGTGCTATTTATCGTAGGAGCTGAATTGGTAGTTATGAAGATAGAGCATTTCATCTGTGACATCCTGGAAAACACACATTGCGTATGGATCGTTTTCGTTGTAGTGTGCAAAATGCACAAACTCTCCATCATATTCAAGTGGAATATTCAGGGTGCCTGTCTTTGAGTCCGATGGAATAGGACCCTTTATCCAGTTATACAAATCTGATGTAGACTCAAGACTATACTTCACATTTCTTTCGTGCTCGAGTTTTTCACGAGTTTTCGACTTTTCTTCCGGGTTGAGGTTGCTGTATGGTCTCAAATCCTGTTCATAACTCTTGATTTTTGTCATACACTCATTTAAAGCTGCTTCTCTTTTGACGTACGCATTCAAGGCCTGCTCACAGTCATCAGCTTTCTTCTTATCTGCTGCTTGCAATTGCAGGATTTTCATCTCAGGAAGATCATCGATGTAATAAAACGGAAGCTCCTTGGGGTAATATTTTTGAAGAATGTAGAATTTCGTGAGCTCATCATCGTTCTTATCCACAAAACGTGGATGTGACATCATGTATCCCAAACATAATCGTTCGTACTTCACGGAAGCTTCATGATCCATCCTTTCTAGTAGTGATGTTTCCATCAAAAACAACTTTTCCGACATCTCAAGCTCTTTATCCGTTTTCGGGTCATCACAGACAAACAATCGATCCTTTTCATCGAAGAATTCATCTTCTTCCCGTTTCCTCTTTTTACTTCTTCTTACTTTGACTGCTCCCACATCCAGCATACTTTCATCACTATCTGATGCTGCTTCAGACTTTGCGGATACAGTATCATTCCATTCAAATGAAACGTTTAGATCATCGTCCGAATCCTGAATTTCAGACTTTACTTTATCTGCTCTTTCCCTAATGTCATCATTTACAGCGTATTGAAGATCGTCAAAAGAAAGTGTATTTTGAAGTGCATCCTCAAAATCGGCAGAAATTTTCTTGAAGTCAGGCTTCGACTTGATATTGCTGTTGGCATCATTCTTTTCACACTCCTCATCCTGCCTGTTATAAATAGGACATGGATCTCGAAACTTCAAATCACGTTTTGGGATCTCACCCCCAATCTCAGAGATTAGATTTTCCCAGAATTCCAACACTGTGGACTCTCGATTCGTCAATTGATGAAATGATTCTAGAATGTCTTTAGTTGTAACAGGCATCAAAACACGATTGTTATAGGATAACTTCTGGACCGTTTGTGCAGCAATCTTCTTCTCGACAACACCAAGCAAGAGACTGTACAAAAAGTTGACTGTCAAATCCTTAAGCATGATTTTTGTCAAGGTCGGTATCTTGCGGATGAACGGGTTTATTCTGATTTCTAGTTGGTCGTCTTCCGATTCTTCAAAGCCTTTCCGTGTGTTTGGATTTACAATCCGAAGACCAAAGGAGGATGAAAGGCCTTCCCAGTTGATTAAATCCTCGTTGTGATCCCACAAATGGTACTTATCAAGCTTTCTAGAACTGAAGGGAGTCCGCATAAAATCTTCAGGAGGTACAACATTTAGCAGGAGGCGTGATTGAGATTCTTCGAATTGCGTGTATTCATAACTCATTTCATAAGCAATCGGCATTTCACTCATCGGTATCAGCCTTTGGTAGCTGGTCTTTGAATTCTTCATCCTCTTCAGTTGCTTTGAAAGAGCCCGGTAATACGTGAGTATCTCACTCTTCGATTTTGAAGGTAGCTGCTCACATATCGCATCGATTCTATGAATGGAATATCTTGAAAGTAATTGAAAGAAGCGTTCTTTCTCTCCTGGCTTCCACATTGTTCTTTGAATGCCATGCTCTGTTTCACTTCTCAAACGCCGTCTATATATCATGCTTCCATCAGTCGCCATAAGACTATATTTAAAACTTGGTGCTGGATCATCCGGGGTTCGTTTGAAATGAAGAAATGCATAAGCTTCTCGATTGAAGAAGTTTAAATAGTTGATATTACCTTGGAAATGCTTTGGCTTGGACGATGTACTTCTGTGATTTTGAAGAAAACGTGGCAGGCAAACTTTTCGTGTCTTAATGTGTGCCAGTGGAGCCATTCGTTTGGCCAATGATTCTAAAAGTGGACCATTTTTGAGTCTTTCCTCAGGAAGAAAACCCTGGTATTTACGCGCAACGTATACATCGTTCAACGTTCTATTCCATTTCGGCCTGAACTTAGAGTTATTGCCGAAATCTTCTGATTTAAGCTCGTAATAAATCTGTCGATCCAAATCGGAAAATTTTGCTATATCGTTGTACGTGTTTTCTATATTGCCATAACAAGTTTCGGGAATGCCCGTATGAACCAATGAATGATGATCATCATTCTTATGCTGATGCCCAGTCTTGGGTGGAATGATTTTTCTTCTCTTAGTTGTTTGTGGATTGAATGTATGTGATACTATCTTTTCGTTTTTACTCGTTCCTGAGGATACTGATTTTTCTGATGCCTGATCCATGACACTGCACATGCTTTATAGAATAACGCCTCTTATCTGTAGATACATACACCACTATCGACTCATAATAGCAGACTATATCTGTGGAATAACGAGTGATAGTGTAATCTGTAGACTTCGTTTACCCTGGAAGCATAATCGTTAGGTATAACTAACGCTCAAGCAAGCTGAATAGTGGGAGAAAAGCTTTTTTGCGAGATCAGCATTGAAATATGCTTTTTTTTTTTTTTTTTTTTTAAGCTGAAAAATTATTGAGTGGGGATAGCGCTAATTATAATATAATGTTGCACATTCATGAGAAGTACATCATGACCTTGTAGGCTATAAAGCAAACCAAGCAATCGTCTTAATAAGGCGTGGCCTACTCAACATATTTCAGAAACATACTTTTAGTGGTGCCCAATATAAGAGGATATGTTGAGGTTTGGGTTGATCAGAGGTGCATACCGTTCGGTATCGCATAATCTTACCCACCATTGGAATTATCATGCTTCTTTATTGCCAGTTAGAAGATGTAATCATTGCCGATGGATTGCAACTGGCCAATCAGATGAAAGTAAGGATGGGAAAGCGCAAAAAGCTGCAGAATCAACTGATAATGAGAATGAAAGCCCCAAGATTATACAGGATGCCATCTCAAATGAAGCAGCAGATAGTTCTGTTGAAGAATTCAATGATGTAAATAAAGACTTTGAGGATGATCAGGACAACAAAAGTCCGGCTGAAACTTCAAAGAGTGCAGATGTGAACGATTCATTTGACGCATATCTTTCACTTTTTTCCGGAGATGAACATCTTGGCGAGGAAGATTTGCCGAAAAACGATAAATCATCCATAAAATCGAAAAAGAAGCTTTTTGAACAGGGATTTGCACTTCCGTGGGAAAAGGAACAACTTTCATCAGAGGAAAATGGAAAATTGCCTTGGAACTTGAACGCAGCTTTGGAACAGATGAATCCAGAAGAAAAGACGGTGGATAATGATCACGTGATTCTTGGACCGTTTATTAAGAAGTACTCACCGTTAGAAAAATTGCAGAGGGGACGCCATAAGGGCTACCAGTCACCTTTGGCAAGGGAAAATTACACAAATATGGTAGATTTTGAGAGGGATGCGAAGGACTTGATGATATTCAGGAAGGATATTCCTGATGATGAGATATTTGAGAAGATAGAGGAGTTCAATCCGCATGAAAATGTAATTTCGGTCAAGAGATACAACAAGCTGATGCGGGATATGAAGTCGGCATTTAAGCTATTACAGCTCAGAAACTTTGCAGCATCGAAAAAGGTGCTTTCTTCTAGGTCGGCCAATAAAAGTAAAGTCATCAACAGGATTATCAAGAATTACTGGAAGATAACAATATCCGACAAGGTCATCGATGAGGCCGCACTACAGAAAAAGATACATATCACGCTTCAAAATAAAAGAGAGCTATTTTTGCTTTTCTCGCACACTGGATTCATTACAAACTCCTGGTCTCGTCTTGGGGCTAAACTAACATTGAATCCAGAGGGAAGTGAACTTGAGGTCGCCGGTGACCCGAGAGTCGTTAATTTTGTCCAAGTTTCGTGGAATGAGCTTTTGAACAATGTACAGTCGATAAGTCTAGAGATGAAGAATCTTGAAGATTTCTACATGAACACGCTACATAGAAATCTGCCTATAGACTTGGTCCAGGAACTCAGCGATACATTCTTTGATGCTGTGAGTGAGAAAGATCAGCTTTACATTCTTAGTGCATTTACTCGTCCTAATTTGGTTCATGCAAAAGTTTTATTGCTTGAGGCCGCAAATCTTCCCGGAACAGTTACCAGAGTCATTGACAGGACATTTATAGACAAGTATTTATCAGAGGCATCATTCGAAGAAGTGTATGACTCTTCTCTTCCATGGTATACAACTAGTGATGGGCCCATATATCGGCTTAAGGTGCCGAAACCTAGATTGAGAAAAACGATGCCAGGTGCAAGGCTTTCGGGCAAGGATGTTGCATCAAGGGTTGCCACACTAAAGAGGAAAGTTGAACACGCTGAAGATGATTTCGAATACAATTTCCTAGAGGATGCAAGTTCCGCGCTTGGCATATCTAATGCAAATGAAGATTCACAGAAGAAAATAAACGAGGTGGAAGAGACTAAATTGGGAGAAGGAATTATAGAAGGAAGTAAATCTGGAGAAGAGACTAACTCGAAAGAAGAAACAAAACTGGCAGATGAAAAGGAAAGAAAATTCAAAGTGAACCTGGAAAACTTGAGCATGGCAATGCTACATCCAGAAATTACAAAACAGGATACTTGGCTTCCGAACGTCCTTAGTGCGACAGTGGGAAAAGTGCTGTTCGAGAAGAAGTCGGCCAATTCGAACGCGATATTTCACAGCAACTTGCCTGAGTTGAGTGGAAAAATCGCACGGTTAAAGCTTTTGGACAAGTCACAGCACTTGTTTGGCATTGGAGGAGGTGTGAAGAACCAATTCACGCATAAATTGCAAATTAAACTCGTTCCAGACGGTTTCAGAAGTCTTGACAACTTCAAAAAGCTCCCAAACATCGAGATATGGCTTGATGTGATAAGGCAGGAGGTTCAATTAGACACTTGCGACACATTTGTGGACGAGTACGAGTACAATTATCGGATTCCCCTTCCACAAAGATCGGTGGATCTCAACTTCCAATCCAGTTACAACTCACTGTTGATTGATAGCAATGCAGATGACGACTTAGCATTCCAGTCAAAGCAAAAACCACTGTTCAAGTTGTTGCACCGGATTCCAAACAGCCTTTTGAAGATGGAAGATCAAGCATCACTAAGAAAGCTTATTCACGTTCTACGTAATCGGACTGTTCCAATCAGGATGGGTGATAGAAAAGCGGATTTTATCCAAACATCTCGTCATGAGCAGCAGGATTATGTTCCATACCTGATAACAGAAGTGAATTTGAAAAGAACGATAGAACTCGAGTATAAGAAAATGCCAGTTATCTACGAAGTGAACAACAACGGTTCAGAAGAATCATACAAGGTGTCTGTTTTGTCCAGTATTAGTGAAGAAATGGCACCTGAGGCAAGAGAAGCAGGATATAAGAAATTCTGTGAAAATGTGTTGCAATTCATAAAATTCTTAGATGACCCTTTGGAAACCAAAGGTGAAAAACTGTTTAATGTGTGAGAACGTGTAAGGGGCTCTTGCACATTAATTTACAAACTTCATGTATATAAATGTATAGAATTAAACGAACTAAACCACGATTATCGTTGTTGTGTAGAAACATATAGAGAGAAGGGAAAGAGAACTTATTCATGACACCCGGACACCATATTCGGTCGGTGTAATCATTTTCTAGACTGTTTAAAAAATGTTGATTCATGCCTGAGATCTTTTTCAATACGGAAGACTCGAGAATAATGCAAAAACAAAAATTAGTAATTGAATGATTGAATAATTGAATAGAAGGAAGAGATCAATAAGGAATAAAACAACAAAAAAAAGTTGAGAATTGAATAATAGAAATACCAATTCGAACTAAGCCAGATGGTTCGGGGCAGGAAGAAGATGACGACCAATTTCGACCAATAACAACAACTTATTGTATTTGGCGGATAATGCTAACGGATGCGATCTAAAAATTGTACAAGGTCTCGGTTGTAGTGGCAAAAGTGGGAGCCGGAAAAATATAGATATATGTGTTTGTAGTGTAATAGCAATGCCAAAGAAATTAAATTAAATGCTAATTATAATAGTGAACATGCTGGCGTCTTGAAAAAATATGACGGTATTTGTCTAATTACGGGTCTTTTATTGATGATGATGTAAGAAAAATAAAATAAGATGAATAAGGCTTTGAAGTGTGAAGAAAGATCAACAGGCATTATGTATTATTTTGCTATTGACCAGGAAATGATAACATTGCCATTAGCAAATAATCCGCTATTAACAAGTAATATTTCCTGCTACTAGCCAGAAGGTGCTAATACTGCTCTTTATTAGTGTGCATTCATTTAGCGCTGAACTAAGCCCATATGATAATTGGCAAATGAAAAATGTCCGTAGGGAGGTACAGTCCACTGGGATTAATAATAACCCGCACTATTCAGCATTAGGCATGGTTCATTATGTTTTTCATTATAATGATTTCCTCCAACTTCATCTAGGACTTTCCATTATGAAATTATTCCTGCGAACTTTTCCAATGGCTCGCCGGCTTTTCTAATAGGCCTCAAAGAAAAGTAAAAAGTAAAAAAAAAAATTTCTGGAGCCCCGAGGTCCTTTCGCCCCCTGCAGCAGTTTTTCAATCTTTATCTGGCGAGGTACAGTTTGCTTTTTATCGGGTGAAGGTCGACTTCGTGTCCTAGAAAGTGTCTATTTTGCTAACATTGAACTAAATTGATCAAAATGACTAAGACCTACTTTGACGTTACTGCTGATGGTAAGTATTATCGGAATTTAGGGGCGAAATGAGGCGGAATGGGAGGATTACGTCATTTCTAGAGTGTACTGGTTGCAAGTCTAGAATTGCAGTACTAACAGGACGACGAAACAAATATTGTACAGGCAAGCCATTGGGAAGAATCACGTTCTCTTTGTACGATGATGTTCCAAAGACATCTGAGAACTTCAGAGCTTTGTGTACCGGTGAGAAGGGCTTTGGATACAAGGGATCGATTTTCCACAGGGTTATTCCACAGTTCATGTTGCAAGGTGGTGACTTCACCAACTTCAACGGTACTGGTGGTAAGTCAATCTACGGAACCAAGTTCCCAGATGAAAACTTCATCCACAAGCACAGCAAGCCAGGTATGTTGTCTATGGCCAACGCTGGTCCAAACACCAACGGCTCTCAATTCTTCATCACCACAGTTGTTACACCTTGGTTAAACGGCAAGCATGTTGTTTTCGGTGAGGTTGTTGATGGCATGGATGTTGTCAAGAAGGTTGAGTCTTTGGGTTCGTCTTCCGGTGCCACCAGAGCCAGAATTGTCATTTCCGACTCGGGTGAGTTGTAAATGCTGCTTTTTAGGCCGGCTTGAATTATTTCTTATGATGCTATTTGCTTGCTTCTATAGGTTTTGCGTGGCAAACTGGCTGGTGCTCTTTTAAGGGGCAACTGCTCGGATGCCCTGCTTCTATGAATTACATATTTTTGCTTTTTAATTCAACAATGCTTGATTGCTTTCTTTTTTGCATAGGAGTTTTGTAGGGATGTGCAAATGGGCTGTATTTGTATTGTAGGATGTGCTCTTGATTATACACATGTGCATTTACTTTCCTTCGTTTCTTTAATTTGAGTATCAACGTTGAATTTGGCATTGCCAGAATACAAGTGGCACTACTGGAATAAAAATTGGAGTGTCAATGCTAGAATACAATTGATGATGTGCTAATTTGCTGTTAACTATATGATGACGTCGATCGACGGGTCGAGGGTACCCCCGGAATGCGTGCGATTTATTACACCTTTGGAATCACCCGGGTGGCTCGGCACTAAGGATCACAAATAAGGTTTGGCACGAAATTGCCGCGCCAATATTTTCAAGCCAAATGCTATACTTGGTGATTTATAAGTGGACACTACAAAACTTGAAGGCACAAATGTACGGGATCAGAAAATACGGTCGGAAAATACAAAATGCGCTTGCCGGATATTCGCATATAGATAATTTGATCCGTCAAGCGACAAATACCGACACTTGGGGACCGACGACAGAACAGAAAAAACAGCTTTTACGGTATATATTGACGTACTCAGGCAGTCAAAATGAATCATACTACAACGACATTGATCTTTCAGGCCACATTGATCCGGCCACGACTCATGAAATATCCCAGTATGTGGTGAATTTCATCGTGAGCCGGATTAGGGAATACTCGGTGCATCAACACGGAAGTAGCATCTATGAGAAGCTCAAGAAGAACCTTGTGGTGAAGGGATACGAGTTTCTCATAATTGTGAAGTGTCTCAACTTGTTGGAGTACCTAGTGTTGAACTGCTACCGCGCAAATAGGGGCCAAATCACGTATGACATTGCAGAAGACATAAAAATGCACACCAGTGTGTTTGAGAGCTTGAAACAGTACAAAGCGAAAATATGCTACGATGGGTTGGTGATGGTCCACGAGAAGCAGGTGCACAGTTTGGCACAAAGGCTGTTGGAATTGCTTTCGAATGAGGATTTACTAGCAGAGGAAAGATCAAAGCTGAGGCCCACCGAAAAGAGAATTGCCTCACAGGGTCTTATTTCAACAGACAGCACGGTCAAGGCTCACCGGAATCCGTTTGGTCGGTCACGTGTGTCCTCAGTTTCCAACAGTGTCAATAAGATAATCTCGGGAAGCCACCATTCACGAGGCTCATCGAGAAATGTTCATCTTCCGGAAAATCGCACCTCTCGATACACGAATGACTACAATTTCAACGATCCGAGACTCCGGGAGGACAAATTTCCAGGATCTACATACGCATCGTATGCTGAAGATGCCGCTTTGGGACACAATGGGGTTGAGGAGACCCCAAATGCTGCTAATTCTACAGAAAGCAGTTTTGCCGAAGAAATCGGAGAGACACAGGAGGAAAACGTGTGGGCTGATGAGTTTGGAAGCCTGCAAAAGGCACCAGAGTCGCAAAATAAGAAGAAGGAACTGCAGGAGCTGCCTTCACCTGCTGTTGATCTACTTTCCTCGTTGGGAATAGATGATTTCGGTGAATACGAGACTGGAAAATCGGCAAATGTGCACATTCCGATCACCAACAACGAAGAGAAAAGTGTTAATGGTAGTAAGACTACAGACAGTACTTTGGTGAGTGGTGGAAAGAAGAAGGATGATCTGTTTGGTGATCTTTTAGTGGATTTCAAGACGCAGAAGTAGACAGATAGTAACTATAGAGAGATACTTTGCAAAAGTGATAGCACTCTTACAATGGTAACGCAACTGCATTCCTTACACCAAAAGATCGGACCATGACTATATGACTAAAAGTGAATAGCAAGCGTGTATTAATTAGGACCATATATTACTAGAAACTAAACGTAGCGCCAGATAAGAAAAAAGGGCTGGGAAAAGAGAGAGAATTAAGCCCGGGCTGGCGATATCAAGAGGAAGGTGAACCAAGAAGAAGAATGCATCACCAAGCAGATGCCCAGTTTATAATGAGGGAATGGAAGAAAAGAAGAGAGAAGAGACAAGAGAATTGTGTAAACAGTCTAAACTAAGCAGCATAAACTAAACTAGTATAAACTAAACAGTCTAAACTAGTCTAAACTAAACAGTCTAAACTAAACTATCTAAACAGTCTAAGTAGTTTAAACTAAACAGTCCAAACAGTATAAATAGCCTAAACTAAACAGCCTAAACAGCCTAAACTGCAACTCTTGGAACCGTGGCCTCCAGCATATCCCCCGAATCATCGTTGGCCTGGTCAGATAATGGATCGTTGTCTTGAAGATTGTACTGCTTGATCTCAGTGTAGTCAAAACGACACCAGCAACGAGGATCGCGCACTGGGAGATAGGTGAGCTTAACCATGTAGAAAAAGCTGATGGCCATGGCAGTGCCGGTGGTAAGATCAAAAAAGTAGTGGTGCGTGAGATACATGGTGGACCACCACAACCAGCAAACGTAGCCAATGAAGCAAATCTTGAATTTTGGGAAGAGATAGGACAACCAGAGTGCACTCATAGTAGAGCATGCGGAATGCAAGGATGGCAAGGCACCAAAGATGATGGGCGAGTTGCTGAATGTGGAAGTGTACATATCGAAGCCAAAAAGTTGGTCGATACGTGCCAATCCACCCGGCGAACCGGACATGCCGTAATTGGCAGCTGCCAAGCCATAGAGGTTCTTATACCAGGGCGGTGCAGCAGGAGCGAGTTGCTGCATGACGACCCCCAAGAGATTCATGTATCCGAAACTCCAGCTGAAGTATCTCAAGGCTGTAGGAGGGCCGAAGAGCCAGATAAGTGCTGCGACGACAAATGGGCCGGCAAAGTGCACTATTCCGTAAGGTAGCCAGGCCAACAAGTCCAAGAAGGTGTTGTGGTACGCAGCGAGGATGTTGGACAAGTTGTCTCCATAGAGAATGTTCTCCATAGCGGGGAGAACCTTGACAGAGATAGGAGGTCTCCAGGCCTGGGGGAACTTAGATGCAGAAAAGAAGAAAAAGACCCATGCCAAAACAGGCATTGCGTAGAAGAAGAATTGCGACAAGACGGGCACCGTGCAGACGGTGATCAAGGCTGTGGCAATGGCCAGCTTGAAGAACAGATGGACGGGAATTATGTAGAGCACAAGTAGGAAAACAAACGTGCACAAGGCAACATTTGCCTTTGCGAAGCCAGTGAGGTGGCGGAATTTCCGCAGGGAGGGCCTATAACCAACCCGGATGCCCACCAGCAAGTTCCCGTCCCGGCACGCCGCCTTGTACTCGTCGTACAACATGAGAATCAAGTTGAAAAGAAAGAATCCAGTGTGGTGCTCGCCATGGTGCGAAAACGACTGCGTGGATCTCGAATTCCAGCCGTATGTCGACGACCGGCTCCTCGTGGCTGCCGGCGGCTTCTCGTTTCCGGCTGCTGCACTCACTGATAGCCTCCTTGTTGTGTCCAATGCGCTTTTTTGTACACTTAGGGACTGCGATCTGGAACGCGGGAAATCTGATGATGATCTCTCATCGTCAAAGGATGTCATTCGGATGTACTGCGCCCCGGATGGAGCAGGGGTGCCAAGCCGCGTTGCCGTGGTAGTTATCATGCTGGATTGGTGCGTGCTTAGTGCTTTATGCAATTAGTTGTTTTCGGGAAATGCAAGTTTCAAATTGTTGCCGGGGGTAACGAGTGTCGGATAGTATGTAATGCTCAACGTAGCAGTGGTCTAATGTGTAGTGTTTGAATTGGAGGAGATCAGAGGAAATTAGGAGGAAGCTGATAAAAATAAAACAAACAAAATGGAAAGAAAGTGATAAGAAAATGAAAAGAAAATGGAAAGAAAATGGAAAGAAAATATAGTTGTTGCGGAGCAAGAAGAAAACGACAACGGTAAGCGGCTGAGGGTCAGTGGGGTTGCAATAGTATAAATATGCAGAACAAAAAAAAATAAATAGAGT
>ERZ746981.99-NODE-99-length-73997-cov-12.541247_pt1 | contig 73997 bp, 40 predicted proteins | sample MGYA00374948_ERZ746981 | MGnify/ENA primary metagenome ERZ746981 (study PRJEB28757, sample SAMN06711160) | food metagenome | host: microorganism | place: China:Harbin | collected 2017-01-30 | study: EMG produced TPA metagenomics assembly of the Analysis of Microbial...
AAGTTGTCTTATCAGAAAACCACGACTGATATTAGTTTTGAGACTATAGACGGGACTATCATCTTTTATAATTAATTTATTTTCTTATTTTATTTTCGGACTGTCATCAATCATTAGTTTATGAATCTTTACACCAAACAAGGCGATTTCGTGTTCCTTTTATTTTTTTTTTCAAAGTAGTAGTAAGTGCTAATACATTTCCTGAGGGTCTAATTTTTTTCTCTCGTCGAATTCTTGTTGATCTGACAAATCGAGAGGAAATAAATAATATATTTGGATACATCTTCATATTAGACCTGTCAATCATAATTGTTAGATCAAGTTGACATTCCATTATTTGACAGCTTAATGCTGATGTCAGTTAACAGCACTCAGCAAACATCAATGCAGGGCACTGCTGTTCAATTTCCTACCCAATCTCCTTCCGATTCGATACCCTCCACGAATCATTCGCAAGAATTGTCCACAAAATCCCTCAATCATAAATTAGAGATGCAACCAAGGAGACAGCGATCACTTTCAAAGACTCAACTTAACTATAACCCGATAAACAGCACGTCAATTGAGCTGTTAAACTCCCCTCCTCCACCACATGTAACAAATCAAAATACGACAGGTAGCATCAAAAGATTCCCACAAGATGGAACTAATTTTGAGTTGAATAAAGCATCAGCTAAAGATAGTGACGCTGGAGGTGACAAGGAGATGCTTTCCTCGATGGTTTCGGAATCACCTTCACATTCAGAACCCTTGTCCTCATCAATTTCAAAAGATAAACAATGTAAGCAGGTCGCAAATTTAAAAACGTTTGTGCATGTGGTGAAATTGGCCTCCTACGAGAAACCGGAGGAATATTTAAAAATTCTCGCCGTCCCAGAGTCTCCTGATTCATTGAAAATTGGCCGTCAGAATATGCCAAAGGCAACTAATAAAATTACTGATGGCTTCTTTGATTCACGAGTCTTATCGCGTAGCCACGCAGAACTTTTTGTCAGGGATAATAAGCTATACATTAGAGATTTGAAGTCATCAAATGGAACCTTTATAAATAACAAGAAGTTAGATCCTCATAAGGATTATGAGCTGAAAGTTGGTGACAAGCTGGACTTGGGTACTACTTTGGAAAGTCAGGTGGCTCATAAAAAAATTACATGTGTCATTTCTGAGTTCAATTATGTTACTTTACTTGATTACAGAGATTTTGTGAAGAGAGTTTTAGAGAAAGATGATCTGGCATCAAAGAGGTTGCAGTTATTTAACAGCACTGTCGATGCACTTATATTCGGAGAGCTAGTGGATGAAAGGCAAGAAAACGACTCGTTGCTGGCGTTGCTTGGGAATTCTTCCAAAGATGATGAAAATGATCCTGAGAGTTCAACAAGTGGCATTATGAAACGCGATTCAGTTAATAAGAAACAAGTCCCAATTGGTACGAATGTTAAAGAGAACAACCCAACCTTTGTATCGGATTTGAATATTAAGCCATCCAGCAGTATGCAGGATATTATTAGAAAACTGGCCATAGCAGTTAATAACGAATATATTCAACAGCAAAGGTTAAAGCAGATGAATTCATTCATGGAAAATTACAATTTTTTGTGTTCCCAAAATTTGAACCGGCTCCCGGACAAGAAATGTAATACATTGAAGGAACGTAATTTTGGTGATACTGATATGTCCGAACTTGGAAAATTGAGAAGACAATTCAAATATTTGGAAGAAGATTCCTCATGGAAAGACAACATTATTCGGCATTACCAAAGGATCGAGGAGAAATTACGACAGCAGTTGAAGGAGAAGAGAGAAAATGAAGGAATGATGGAGGAGTACAGGGAGGCTGAAAGGAAATACAGAAATGATATATCTGATCTTGAGAAAAGCTTAGAGACACAGAAGGAACATACGATATTGTTGAAACAAGAAGAAAGCACTTTGAAAGAAGAGAATCAGCACCACTTGACCCAAATAGTTAATCTTCAGGCTGAGCTTGAGACCCTACATAAGAAGCTGAATGATCAAGAAGAAAAGGCAAAATTGCTTGCTAAAAAAGATGCCAATAAAGTTGTCGATAAGATAACTCCTAAAGCGCAATCATCCGTTGGAAGAATAATATTTGTTTTATCTTTATTGGCTCTTATTGTTGGTATTGTCTGGGCATATTACAAGCCAGGATTTGACCTAATCCATATGAAAAGAGCTGATGTTTAAATACAGCACGATACAGCATATTCTATTTAACTAAGAGTAGGCATTTAATATAAATATGTATTTTTCCCGCATTATTTTTTTCTCTATTCATTTATAATTCAGTCATGACTATGTATAATGTTCTCCTAAATTGTAGTTCATATTCTATTCTCCATGAATTGTAGTATCGAATCATGCTTATTTTTTCATCTCGCATATACCATCAAGCGCTGGAAATTGTGATTCAATCGGACCTTCTCCCGAAAGACTAAAAGTCTCAATTGAACTCACACCTAATCTTTTTGCAATCTGTTTGACGAATAAGTCTGCAACCTTGTCTAATCCAATGGGTAAGGTTCCAAGTTCATTAAGGATGGAGGTTTGCTTAAATTGAGGTAGTCCGCACATTACAAATCTTGGGTCATTTAAATAAGAGAGATCGGTACTGCAATTAATGGAACAGCCATGACAGGTAACGGACCTTCTAACATTCACACCTATCGATGAGATCTTTTTGATGGAGGTACCATTATTGTATATCTCACGTGAATTCACCCACACACCTGTATTTTCGGTTGTTTTTGCTGTTAAATGGAAAGGATCGCCACTCAAAACCCCAATTATACACTTTTCTAGCGTAGAGATATAGCATCTTGAAGTAAGTCCATGAAAATTGGATAACGTTAATATTGGATATATCACTATCTGCCCAGGCCCATGAAAAGTGACTTGACCACCCCTGTTTGTCTGTACAAATTCAACATGTTTTATATCTTCCATTTTTTCAATGTCTCTCAAACCTGTATGCTTTTTCTCTCTTTTACCACCTGTATAGACAGGTTTAAATTCGAAACTCAACACTGTGGGGTAGATCGCAGGTGGCTCAACTTTTGGCAACCTGCCATTTTGAACTATCCTTGGATTCTTTTCTAATATGTGATAGTCTCTATGTGCCATATTCTTCTTCACCAAGTATTCCTGAATTGTATTTGCCTGTTCATACTGTGACAACCCTTTGAAATGTATATGCTTCAAGGTTTTTGCACATAAATTTAGAGGTTCAAATATCTTTGTGCAACTATTGCTACTCATAGTATGTAACAAAGTTAAACGTTTGCTGTGATGATGACAAGAAAGGCTTTAAATCTACGTTAATGTGGTTAACATGCGGATTGGAATATGTCAAGTTGATGAAGAAAGATTAAAAAATCCACTAAGGAGAAAATATTACCAAACGGTTCAACGATTCTTGGAAAAAAAAAAAATGTGGGGCACTTGATGCCGGAGAGCCGGGGGACCCACGTTTGGCTTGTTTTTCCGTTTTTATCATTTCGCGACGCGATGTTTTCATTTTTCAGCTTTCGGATAAAGGCGTATATATATGAAATCAGATTGTATACGCCACTTATTGAGAACAAAAGTGCGTACCCCGAGAGAAAAACTCCTCTCCCAGGTTTCATAAATGCACGTTCTTTGTGTTGCTGAAAAGCCGTCTATTGCAAATTCCGTCGCACGGACCTTGAGTGGTGGAAATGTGAGAAGTAGAGAAATCAAAGGAAGGAAAGGTCAGTTTGCAAGAAATCTTGATTTCACATTCAACTTCCCATGGATAGGTTCCTGTGATGTCACGATGACATCAGTGGCTGGACACGTTAGCAATATTGATTTTCCAAAAGACTTTTCGTGGGGAAATTGTGAGCCAGTAAGCTTGTTTGATGCTCCTACCATAGTCGAAATAGGAAATCCATTAATTGCGCAGAATATTACTAATGAGGCCCAGCGATGTGATGCTTTAATGATATGGACTGATTGCGATCGTGAGGGAGAATATATTGGTTGGGAGATAGTGCAGCAGGCCAAGATAAAAAACAATCGAATTACACTTGAGAATGCGTACAGAGCACGATTTTCTCACCTTGAACGATCGCACGTTCTTTACGCCGCAAAACATCCAATTAAATTAGATAAAAGAGCAATTGACGCCGTGAAAACACGTATGGAGGTCGATTTGCGAACAGGTGCTTGTCTAACCAGATTTCTTACCACTTTATTCAGAAGAGTGTTAGGACGCGACTCGCCAATGGTTTCTTATGGTACGTGTCAGTTTCCGACATTGGGCTTTGTTGTCGATCGTTATAAAAGAATTAAACTGTTCAAGGAGGAACCATTTTGGTCTATTTCGCTTATTCTAAAGAAGAAGCAGAGACGATGTCCCATGCATTGGGAAAAGAACTGTCTATTTGATAGATTAGTAACGGCATGCATTTATCAGAAATGCTTGAACGCCGACCCAGAATTTGCCACAATAAAAGATATTACCACAAAGCCAACAAGCAACTGGGCACCTTTGCCATTAACTACGGTGGAAATGCAGAAGGATTGTGCAAGATTCTTCAAGCTGACAGCTAAGGATACACTTGCAGCAGCGGAGACATTATATACCAAAGGGTTTATTTCATATCCGAGAACGGAGACTGATACTTTCCCGAAAGCTATGAATTTACAAGAGTTGGTTAAGAAGCAGATTCAAGCACCAAAATGGGGTGAGTATGCCAAGAACTTGCTAGAATCGGGGACTTTTCGCCAGCCGAGAGGTGGCAAGCATAGTGATGATGCTCACCCTCCTATTCATCCAATTATTTTTGTGGGGGAAAATGCAAGCTTAACAGCAGTACAGAAGAAGGTGTATGAGTATGTTGTTCGTCGTTTTTTGGCATGTTGTTCACCCGATGCCAAAGGTTTTAGAACAGTTATTCGAGCGCAATGGGGAAGTGAATTGTTTAGTACGTCTGGACTTGTTGTTAAGGAAAGAGGCTTTTTGGATGTATTCATTTATACAAAGTGGGAGTCATCTGGTCACCAGTTACCAGAGGTAGAACCAAACGAAAAGGTTAAAATATATCAAGCCACAATGACAACTGGGCATACTGCACCGCCCCCAAAGCTGACGGAAACAGAATTAATTGCATTAATGGATGCAAACGGAATTGGAACGGATGCCACAATAGCAGATCACATAGAGAAGATCAAATCCAGGAATTACGTCATTTCACAAAAGGGCGGAAGAGGTAGAGGGAAGAATGCAGTCATAGTACCGACTGAGTTAGGCTATGGCCTTGTTGAAGGATTCAATAAGTTGGGCTTTGACAATATTTCGTTAACAAAACCGTTCCTCAGGAAGGAACTTGAATCTGAGTTGAAAGATATATGTGATGGAAAAGCTCAACGGGTGGATGTACTAACAAAAGCCATTGGTAAGTACAAGGAGGCTTTTGTTCTTATAAACAGGAAAAAGCGGACTCTTTTGGATAGTTATAAAGAAACAATAGCTGCGAACAATTAGCATCGCCGCATAATGTCCCCTGAATATATAGCGATAGGGTTAATATATTATATTCTATTATACAGTAAGTAATTTTGTCGGTCAACACATTTCTAGTGGTGGCGGTATGTCAGGAACTTTTCCAAGATCAAAATGGTCAGCTTTAAAGTATTCAATGATATTACTGGATAAGTCCTTTGTTTCAGTTGGTTTCTCGTCTACCGGAGCTTGTTTGTATTTTGCCATACCATTTCCCAGGTTGTTGGGTTGAATTGTTGTATTTGCAGCGTTTCCTGATTGACCCGGGGATACCTGCTGTCTGCCATTATCATCAGATCCAGTATGATTATTTTGAAATGTGTTTGTCCCTGGACCATTCTGTGAACCAAATGGGCTTTCGTTGCTAGTTGATTGTGTGCCAAATCCAAACCCTGATCCCGTATTTGTAGCGGTACTATTACCAAATGAGGATGGTGTAGTATTGGTCCCAAATTGTGGCTTGCTCACTGAGCCCATACTTCCAAACGGCGACATGCTAGGCTTATTAGCGTTACTATTATTGCTACCAAACAGTGGGGTATTGGATGCCTTTGCAGCCATTTGCCCAAAGGGTGATGAATTTATGACAGTTTGTTTTGCATTTGCATTTCCAAAAGCAGAATTTGAACCAAAAGTTGACTGAACGTTCGTGGTTTGTGCTGTTGCAAGTTGTCCTCCCCCAGTATTTGCATTAGAAAAAGGGCTGACAGAGTTTTGAGTCGCCGTGTTAAACCCTTTAAACCCTGCTGTACTATTGTTAGCAAATAAATTCTGATTCACGGAATTGGATCCAAATGTTGATGAAGGCTGGAATGACTGCGTACTCTTGAATGAACTAAAGGCGTTACTCGTTGTTTGACCACCCTGAACAAATCTATTTGAAGTAGCATTTTGTTGTCCAAATCCATGTTGTCCAAATCCAGTTCCTGTTTGATTTAAATTTGCTGCTGCAAACGGACTGCTCTGATTACCAAAAGATCCAAAATTGCTGCTCGCACTTCCCGTGGTGCCGAAAGGTGAAGATTGATTTGTGGAAGAGTTTGCAATTGATGAAAACGGACTGTTCGAGAATGATTGCATGGAGTTCGCACCCCTATTTGTAAAACCATGCTGACCGAACATCTTGTTCAAATGTCCGCTTCGAAATGTCTAATGAGTGTACGTATATATATATATATATATAACAGACACAAATGTAAGCGGGATGAAGTTTCCGCCAGTTGGAATACATCTACTTGATGGATTTAAAAAAAAAAAATATTAACGCAGGAATTGAAAAAGAAATTGAGCAAAAAGTGATTTTGCAAAATCCAAGTTACATATTTTTACTGGATTCACCTAAATCAACTTGAGATTCATCCATCCATAACGAAATTCTAGTTCTAATCAAAAAAAATCGGGTGCTTTGATAAAAGATATCCTGTATCTGGAATGGAATGATTTGCGTTCACTGTTCGGCGCCTGTTTCTTCATTATACGAGAGATATAAGGGAAACCATATACGATTAGCTGTCTGCAACAATTGTCATCAGGTGGCTGATAAGTACATTGAATATGATAAAGTCCTTCTTTTTATAGATTTGATGCTATTGAAGCCTCAACCATACAAGCATACTATATACAACCTCTTGATCATAAATAAAAAGTATGAATGTCCATGCAATGACTTCAGGTTTAAAGATTTGGATACGACAAGGACAAAGCAGAAGAGTATAAAGAATGCGTCTAATAACGATAATCAGACATCTGGAAGCAACTTTTGGAATACGTATGGTTACGTGATTCGATTAACAATCCTCTTGTTTTTATTTGAAGTTTACATTAAATGGGCATACGAGGAAAAGAACTTTGCAGAAAATCCAGCTACAGCCTCCTTTGTCATACAAAAGGTTCTCAATGGTCCCTTACAGTACGTTTTCTTTCTTACGATCACAGCAATTGAAAGCATGTGCTTTAATATCAGCTTGTGCTATCTTTCTCGAGAATATTTATCATTTGGGAAAGGTGCAGACGATCACGAAAAGTATGATTCCAACCTTCAGATTGTTGTCACTGACCCGAAAAAAAATGATCTTTCCGTTTCAGACTTAAATGAACAATCAACGGCAAAATTTTCTGATAACAAGCTGTCTCTAGAGCGGTCAGTGGCGGTTATCACAACAACGATATTAGTTACAAATATGATCAAGTTGTTTCCTATTGTGATGTTAATTTGGCCATATGATAATCTGATTCTCAACATGACCAGGATTCTTATTCAGTTTGTACACATTGCGATGCTTGTTGAAGGGCTGCATATTGTTTTGCTAGACAACGAGAATAATCATTATTGGAAAATAACATTAGTCGTACTTCTTAGCGAGCTTATAAAATTCGTGGTATCGAATATCATCATCGATTTGGGATTCAAGTATTGGTACGGCATCTCTTGGATAGATCTTTTTACCGATCAGTATACGCAGATAAAAATGAAGGTGCAGTTGGGCGAGAAGCTATTGGATAAGGTTTTGATATATTTGGGATTATAGATAGATTTGATATATTAGTAAAATATTAACAGTACGAGTCTCCATAGTACAGTGGTGTTAATTATGACCATCTTTAACAGTTAATGATGAAATTTTGACTAGCATTCTTCATACAATAACCTTTTGCGAGTGATTCCATCTTCTGATGCCATCAGAACCTGGTTGTTATCAATTGCAAGCCATGGCCCATCTAACGGCTGAACCAAGTTTGGGTAAACGTATGTCTGATTGAACTCTCTTCTTTCATCTATAGTGCTTGTTTTCTTTGAAAGTTGATGGGAATGACGGTTCAGTAAAGAAGAGGAGTTGAGAGATGATGACATAACACCACCAGAAGAAGTATTGTACACTCCGGTTGAAGTAGCACTTTCTGCAGAGTTATCCGAGCTATCAATTGCACGCAAAGCAATGAAGTAACTCAAAGGCTTATAATTTTTTTCAAACAACCACCACACTGAAAGTGTTATGAAGGGCAACGGTGCAAGAAAAAGGCAGAAAACCCAACTGTTTGAAAGAGCTAAAGTTCCTGCAACTGTTAGCTGGAATAGTAAAAGGCCAAGAATAACCCTCCTAAATATAATTGGCATGACCTGGCCTGTTGAGTGCTGGGGATGTATGCATGAATATATAAGCTGAAATTTGTAAACGTAGAATCCAACGATGAAGTAAGCCAATCCAGCCGAGAGAATCTTTGTGGACATAACGCTATACAATAGTGTGATGATCAAGGTCAGCATTGGAATTGGAAGATTGAGGCCAAAGTTGAAGAGAGGTGGTTTGTATAAGTTGAGATAATGCCTTGGCGTTTTGCATTTAGCCCGAAAGAACGGAAATCGGAAAAGCTGTCCCATTAAAAGAAGTTTAAAAGGATGCATACCCATACCTTGAAGAAGAATGGTATCTACATAAAACGATGACAAACTCCTTAATGAGGCGGCCAGCTGTAATGCAAGCTTCTTCGAATCACTGAGATAACCCCAGTAATTGGATGCTGTTCCAGCCATTGTGAAGACTAGAAACATGTTGACAAACACGTAAAAGAAGTTCTTGGAAACGACTGAAAGCTCCTCATCACCATGAGAAAGAAAGCCTTGTTTCGATGACAACCAGACGTAAATGTATGGGATAATGAAGTTTAAAAGCGTATAAAGATAAACCGGAAGCAAGTTTATCACAAGATCCTGTGCCCAAGGATGATCTGTAAGAAGGTTTCCCAAGGCCGGCCAGAACTTCCGTATCGTCTTCATGTTAAGTAAAGTTGCAAGATAACCGACTGGAATAACAAAAATGAAGCCTAAAATTCCAGTGATATTAGTTATGACTGCCTGCTTAAAGGCCCGTGTCTTTCTTGGCATAGTGAGATTTTCCCATATGATATCTCTAGGTGCAGGTGCCGGTGTCGTTATTAAATAGTTAATTCTGGGATCTAGCACTGCCTGGGCAAGCATCTGCGCTGCAGCAACCGAATTCATTGTGACCATGGCTGTAGGAGTGGAAGCATAATGGTCTGTTCTTGCACTGAGTATCTCATTATCGATGGCACGCAGTTGTTGTGTGAAATGATCGATTGCATCCACCTCCCGACCAACAAGTCCAAATAGTCCCAACTTGACCAAAGGTCTTTGGTGGTAATTTGTGGCAGAATCAGAAAGACTGAGGAAATCTGATATATTCTGAGTGCTTCTCTGAGCTTCAACATCGCTTATTTGGCCATCTGATGTGATGCTGACTGCTCCTTCCTGAGAGTTATCAGATCTAGTAATGGATTCATCACCATCATCGTTAGCATCAGCCGGATTATCCTGATACATACCTTCCCTATTGTTCAAGGCATAAGAACTCGACGCAAACGGTCTTACATTGAAAGAATGTGTTGTGATAGTGTCTCCCAAGTACTGAGCCCATGCAGTTTCAAGCTTCTCCATAACATACCGCCGTTGCCTGTAAAGTCTATCAAGCGGTTTCCATTCCTTGCAAATGACAATTTTATCTGTCTTGCCAATACCCAAGCAGTCAATCGTATTTCTAAGAGCACGCTCATTCCGAAGTTCTGGAGGAACTCCTGTAATCTTAATTGTCCTATCTGTCACGGAGCATTGGTTTCCCAAAATCTCTTGTCTTTTCTTAATCACCTTATTCGCGTGATCAAACAGGAAATAGATGGTTGCATAAGTGAAAACAAACGCGAAGATAACGTATAATCCAAGATATGGCCTTTCCATATCTATTCCGATATTCCAATCGTTTTTAGACTTCTTCTTCCTAAGCACATCGAAATACGATTCCGATATAATTGCGGTTCCATTATAATGGTCTCCACTATTTGGATTATCATCATCATAGTTTCCTGTGAAATAGTATCTCACCGGAGAAATGACGGCGGCAGAAAAAAGAAGGCAAAATGTCAAAAGCTTTATGCTCATTTTGAAAAATCCTAGAAACACGTATGCATCTAACCCCGCGTATTGAATAATCTCGTCATCATTAATTTTGAAGATCGTGGGTATCCATCTAAATAGCGAACGTTGATCGATTGATGGAGGAAGATACTTTCTATTTGATGCAGTCAAATAATTCATTCGAGCCATGAATATATTTGGAAATCTACATCTTAAAACACAAAATAGCAGGAATGCTGATAGCCCCATGGCAATCGAGATCAAAAGTTGGGTTGAAACCAACCTACTACTGGGAACATCCCGTAGATTCTTGCTGATATGTTCGAGTGAATCCATTATCTTAGTGCTTCATCGAGTCTGATCAAAGAAGTTCAATCCGTTTTAGTCCTTAATATGAATTAAATTAGTAGGTCGGTGGTTTAAGTGAAAAGCCAAGACTTAGTAAAAACGATTCGTATCACTCAAGCTTATCTGGCGCATTGATTTTATTCTTTCTTCTTTGGAATCCCGAAATCGGCTGAGGGCGATCATCCTCAGCCACATCCTTGCATGTGATTCCACGGTGAAATTACGAAAGACAAAACAAAAGAAAAACTCTGTCCACTATCTCGGAAGCTCAAACAAACTGATTTTTTCCGACCTATTTTTTTTTTTTTTTTTTTTTTACTCAGAGCCAAAATTATTTTTTTTTTTTTTTTTTCACTTCCTCGTCAAGTTCCATCCTACGGTTTGGCTCTTATTTCCACTGTTTAAAGTATTTCCGCTCTCTTTCACACATAACATTTCGTTTCAATTTCAAACCACATCTAAATATTCTAGCGGCTGTGTGATAACTTGCGTGTCTGATCATACTAGAGTATTTTTTTGTTCATCATTTACTGTTCAAAGTAGTCTAACCCAGATATTCGGAGACTATATATATTTTTTTTCTCATCAGTCCGGTGTTTCTTGGTAATTCAAGGCTAAAGAGTGTTCATATCCATTATCACAACTGGCATAAAATTCTGAAATTTGGGATTGGATCTGCTCCGCCGCATTTCTATTTTGGCATACTTCAATTCATCTAAGGTTGACTTCTTTACACGTTTAAAAAGTAGCATTGGCCATTTCTGCTATCATTATCACTCTCGGTAACATTCGCCACAGATGGTTATAGATGATGGTTGCTGAGAATACTAAAATAAAATCTGCAGATGTGTCCATGGATGAATTTATAGCTTCCAATAAGAAGTTGATGAAAGAAATTTTTAGTCATTCCTTTACCACGGACGATTCGCTTCTTTTTGGAACTCTGTCTCTTCTGCAATCGCGCTGCGGCTCGTACATAATAGACTACATTTCTCGAGAAGAAGATGGTTCCGAATTAGAGAAATCCAAGCCATTTGAACTTGCTCAAAAGCCTATTTCAGATCTGTCTCCTGAGGAGGTGATTGATCATGTATGGATTGATATTCATCATCCATCGATAAAGTATTTTCAAGGAAAATTTTGGCAAACGATAAAACCTCAACGGAAGGATCGCCGAGGAAAAAAAGGTTATGGAGGTCGAAGAAATGGATCTTATTCAAATGGGGCGACAGTGGAGCTACGCAAGCTTTTCGATAGATTTGTTAGATTTGTTGGTCGCTGTCGATCCTTTTATTTTGATGTTTTGCATAATTTACTTTCCAAATATGATATAAGCGTTTACATTCCGGTGAAAAAGGTTTGTTCAACATTGAGACTCGATGATTCCACCGATATTAAAGAGGACAAAACCATACCCGAAGTCGAAACAGTTGCGAAGATAGTTTATATCATTCATAAATGTGTTTTGTATATAGGTGATTTGTCACGGTATAGGACATTTGTCGCAAAAACATATTTACCTTCAACGGCGATTTCCAAGGCTGACAACAATAATTATAGCAAATCCATTGAGCTCTACAAATTGTCTTTGTTGATTCTGCCTTCGCTTGGTGATCCTTACAACCATATCGCAATCATTGACAATTTTAAAGATGATAAATTCAACGTGGTCTACAATTTTGTCAGGTCATCGATGACTAGCAGCCCTCTTAAGATTGGATTTAATAATTTGATAAACCTTCTGGCAAAGCAACCAACACAAAATCCGATTCTTCACAAATTTGAGTCAAGAAATGGTCTGGACCGGAGAACAATAACCAAGAACGATCGCATGGAACTATTAAAGCTCCAATTTCTGGTTTTGTTAAACTACTATTTTCTTCCGGACAAGTGGAGAATGAAGGATGGGCTCCTTGTTAAAGGATATGATATTACCACTATTGAAAATGATTTCTATCATCTTTTGGGAGAGCTTGATTTTCATAAGCAGATCTTTAATGATTTCTACTTTAAGCAGTTGGTAGTTTTAACTGGAATGTTTGAGATGCTTATAGATAAAAAGATGTCGCACTCTGATCTTAAGCAAAGCCCTCAAATCATTTCCAGTTATTTGGACTTTATGTTTCGTTACATTTTAACATTAATGAAAATTGTTCTTGCCAACTGGGATAAGGGTTCTTTGTCACCGGCAATTTCGACAAGTTTACTTCCCACAATTAGACTTCTATTATGTTGGCTGAAAGAGCGTGAGTTGGCAAAATGCTATTTGTTGCAAAATTTGCCTTGCTCAACTGCTCTGGCTGAAATTTATAATAATGTGCAGAAATTTTTCAATGAGAATCCAAACGTGTTAGATAGAATTGATCAAGGTTTATATAAGGATTTATTTGCGAACCAGAAGTTGTTTGAACACAGACCTAAGCGGAATAGACTCTTTAAAGAGGATGTTACTTTGAAAGAGTTAAAGCCGATCAATTTCTATATGAGCGATTTTGATGACGATCATCTTTACAGAAAAGATGAAGCTGCTACCCTTGCTCTTATTGGTGAATTGCCTAACGAGTTTCATAAGAGCATGAAGTTAAGTGATAACATGCTCAGGTTAATTGCAGTTGGTACTTTAGCCAAGAGGCTTTTGTTGATGAATTCTGTTGGTATCACTTTTGATGAAACTTTGCAAGAGTTCATTGTGAAATATAGAACTGACACAGATTTGACATTTCAAAAGGCCAGTAGTACATTAATTACACGAAAGAAATCATCAATTGAATCAGGTACGAATGCCACAAAGCGTGAAGCTTCCAAAGGGCAAGCGCATAGAAAAAAGATACTATCGAAAGGTAAATTTTCCAAATCTCAGCAGAAATTTGAGCTCGATATCAGAGATGGCCAAGGCTTGGAGGATTCCTTATTTACTGCCGAAGCTCTTAGAACAGATAAAAATGGTGTGATTGATGTAAATAAGTATGTGGGAATGGTTGACACTTTAATAAATAAGAAGTCGGTTGAGAAAGGTCAGTTACCTCCAGAAGAGTCCAAAACCAAAGCTGCAGCTTCAGAAAGCCCGACAATGCCTCAGGTTCGGAAACCATCTTTGAATTCTTACAGTATTTTGTCCAATAGCATATGGTCCAACAACCCTCCCAGATCATTATCACCGCAAACTTCTTTGGATAATGATAGTACGCGCACTGCATCGCAAGATTCAGGTATAAACTTAGGAAATGGGCATCTGACACCTGCGAACACAATTGGGGGAGTTCCTACGAATGTAAACTTTACAGATTTCAGTTCAAAAGTTTCAACTCCACAGTTCAATGCTGGATATATGAATGTCTACGGTGGATTTGGTATGGCATCTCCTTCCTCTCAATATCTTCCCAAAAAGTATTTCTATCCAATGGATGGTGTAAGCAATAGTGTTGGGCCCATTTTTAATAGCTCGCCTCTGAACTTTAATATGAACATGCCCTCTGGGTCTTTGGGAATGGGAATACCATCTTTAAACCCAACACATCCGATGCAAAATGATCGGTCTAATCCGCTAAGAAAGTCGGATGATTCAATTTCGTCTTCCCAAACGTTCTATCAAGGTGGCAGCGGAAATAATTCTACTAATATGAATGCCAATGGTTTCCTCAATGACGGAAGTTCTTTTCAGGATAAGTTTGCCTCAAACGGAATACTGGGTTCGAATTTCGACAACACATATCACAAATAAATGCATGCACAAGTGTGATGTACGAGGGTATGTTGTATCTAAATATATTGTGTATACCTATATAATTATAAGTAAATTAACTAACAACGTTCTTTGTGAGTTGAATGTTTGCATTCAATTTGTATAATATTAGACCTTATATGTATTCTTTTCTTTACATAACTATGTGTTTACATTGGTTGCCTTTCTAATCGGCTAGTGTTGGTTTCAAAGGGATTTGTTTGTCCCATCTTCAACTCCCGCTCATATTTTTGCTTGCTTCCCCTTCTTTTTTGAGCAAGAGTTACTTTCTTAATCTCTTCCTTCATCCTTCGGGCCAGTGATGGGTCTCGCATAAATGCAGGTCTTTCTTTCCTATATCCCTCACATTTCAAACCCAATCGAATACATTCCCTACATGATGGTTTTTCTTCACTGCATTTCTTCCTTCGGAGTCTGCAAGTCCAGCAGCCAGTTTTCTTTCTGGGTCCGCTTGCTTTCGTGAGCTTTTTAATTTTTGATGTATTTTCTAGGGAATATTTGAATTCCAAGTTTTTCGTATTGTTGGACTTAATTCTTCTCTTATTTTCCCGTACGGACTCCTTTCCGCTCATACCATTTAAAGGTTTTTTGAGCAGAGTATTTTTTTGATTTATTGGTTTTATATTCTTTTCTCCTTCTTTTTTGTACAAATTTCTTTTTGTCTTTCTTTTTCCTTCGTCCAAACAGCTGAACACTGTGTCAATTTCCTTTTGTAAATCGAAATATGGAATTTGATATTCATCTATCTGAAGGTTTGAGTACTTGTCCGTGTCTCTAAAACTGGTTCTTGTTGAAGAGTATTCATTTCCAGTTTCTGAATATTGCCCCAATGACGACTCATACTTATTGGAAACAGTATGGTCTATAAACCCTCTTTCCGCTAGTATCTTTTCGGTTCCTTCAGATTTCCAGCTTATGCATGTGTTCTCTAAAGCATCGTACTGAAATGCTTTAATTGCTTTATCATCTCTTGATCTGTCTCCCTTGTTACTCATTGTTTTTACGTTATCAGTCCACGAGCTTGGTATTGGTATGTCAGCATAGAGCGATCCACAAAAGAGATTTCTTGTGAGGTTTTCAGAATCATCCCTTTGAAATGGTTCTGTTTCCAAATACTTGCATACATCTGAACCGGTTACTGGAATAACTGATTGTTGAATGTAAGAAGTGGAACTTTCCCTGTAGAACAGAAGGGCCGGTGCAATGACGTCACTGCCTGGTGATGACATGCAAAGCTTGGATATATCATCTGAGAAATTGAGATCTACGTTTTCCCCATTTTTCTCTTTGATTGAAACAGTATGGTTAATTGAATATTTGCTTTTCGATTTTATCAGTTCTTCCTCATCCTTCAGATCTTGGTATGGTAGTTCATTTTCTTTGTCTGTGGCCGGTACACTAATAGTGTAATCATTGTCAGAAATCCTCTCTATTTCTTTTGAGTTAAGTCTAACTCTTATAGATCCAGAAGATATTGTCCTATTGTTTGTATCGATGCCAATGAGGGGTTTCCTATTCTCTTCAATATCAATAACAGTTTCCGCCAATACCATACTGGAGTAAAAAATATGCAGAAGTGTTTCCTGAAAAATGATATCCTTCAAATTTGTATCAGTTTTCTTAGGGTTGTGAGTTAGGATTGTCTTAAAATACACTAAACGCCAGATCATATTTGAAGCATCCTTTTTAACCTTTTTTTTTTACATATGAATCCCTTTTTTGTTTATTTTATTTTTTTTTTTTACGAGCCCGATGCAATGCATCTTGTCAAAATTATCTTTGTCTCTACCCTGCGACCAGGGAGCGAATATCTGAAAAGGGAAAGTGATCTAGGAATGTTGCAAAGATTAATGTTGTACTACATTGCTCTCAGCTCTCTCAATTTATAATAATTTGGATTTATACGTTTCCGCATATCTTAGGTTGTAACTCACCCTCCTATAGAATGATAAATTTGAAAATAAAATCTCTTTAAAGCCAATATTTATTGTACATTTTTATTTTTTGGTTGCGTTTCCAAAATCGAACAGAAATTCTAAATATTTTCAATATATGCCTTGTAAATGTTGGCAATTAAATATATACAGGAAACATGAATGTGCGTGAATTAATGAATTATATTATAATCATCATAATTCATTTGGATGTGCATCAGATCAAACAATGTCTGGTTGACGGGAGTTGGAATATCTTTCTTTTGACCAAGTTCCACAATAAGATCATTTGAATAATATATATCTAGATTAACGGGCAGCACCTCGTTCAGAGGTATTTCGCCTCTTAATGTATCATAAACGTCATTATTATTGTGCTTTCTATACTTGCTAGATGATACTTGCATTAATTTCAAAGTAGACATGACTAACTCATATAATCGGTCAGGACGGAGAACTGTTATCATTGTAGGATCAACACTTGCCAAGGCCTGCACTCTTTGTAAATGACTAAGTACCAAAACGCATTCCGCGATTATGTCCTTAACCATCTTCTTGACTGATTTTGCCCGAATAAATTCCTCCAGATCATCATTCAAAAATCTGGTTAAAGGGTATAGGCAACAGTCAACAATCATCTTTTCAACCTGTGCCATGTACACGTATTTATAAGGGCAATATAACGATTGTAGCATTGGGAGCTTCATAAAATATCTTAAAGATTGAGGAAGCTCATCGATATCTGGGAATTGCTCTTCCTGATTCTTGAAAAATTTGTTGAATGATCCCATCGGAGGACATTTACACACTCTAATATCACCAGACCCTAAATGTTTTACCGAGAAACCAAAATTATTGCGTAGAAGATGTGTTGACATCGCCATCCATAAAGTTGGCCTATCAGAGAGGTTGTTGCTGCCATACAAAGCATTGACCGCTCTCTCTATCCCACCAATGACTGGGTTTAAAAACATCACATTAGTACGTCCAGACATATATTCACGATACGTTTTGAGTACTCGTTCTGTTTGATATCGTCTGTCTGTGACAATTAAGTTGTCAATATGCTTGTTATCGAGTGAACTATATTTCCTATCAGTCTGCCGCAATGCTTTGCTATAGCTAATCTGAATTTGTTTATTTGACCCGTGCGGAAAATAACATCCTGGCAGTGAATATGATGCCTTCAGTGGATTATGCCGGGAAAGATGGTTTTCATATCTGACAGTGGAATCGTTGGCACTGTAATTCTTCATTAGAGATTCATTTGCAAATAGCATAAAAACTTCCAAGTACGACTTTCGTGAATTTGCGAACTGCGACGCAAGAAACCGACCAATGGAATCAGTTCCTAAAATTAATATATTACCCGGCATTGCATTATAATCCTCACATCCAAAGCATCGCCAGTAAACAACTATCAGCCCTTAGATTATCGTTCTCACTGCACCTTTCTAATACTTTGTTCAGGTGCCATCTGTTTACTTTCAGATTTCGTTGAACTAATACAGATTAGAAAACTGAACAGACAATAAGGCTGTGCAGTCACAGATTGGGTACCTCTCAGAATGAAAAATTTTCTTGACAACGCTCGAGGGGGAAAGGGCGCGCGGATGGTCAGTTTCTTAGATATCTAATTCCGTCTCTCGATATATAATGTATCGGGAACTTTATCTGAAGTGATTCCAAAAACCGTGTAAACACATATCATAAGGAACAGCTGTAATATGACATCTTTCCATTTGGTTCGTTTTAACGCAGCGTTGCTTGGGAAAGGTTTCAGTGAATTTCGATATCTTGGGCTGAGGGTAAATCCGATTTCAAGAAGATGGAACAGCACCGTTATTGAAGGGGATCAGAAAGCTCCAATTGCATCTGATTTAATTGCTCCAACATTAAAAGTGGATGATTCTAAGTTGCATCCCAATGTTAAATCCTCTTTTAAAAAAATTGGAGATACTTTTACTGAGGTCCAGAAAGAATGTTTGAATAAATTCTCCGACTCCAACGATGGTATCGTTGTTCGTGCCAAGACAGGTACGGGAAAGACTTTTGGTTTTGGTTTACCGATAATTGAGAACATGGTTTCTCAATTTTCCGAAAAAGATCTTAATGGCCGTAGCAAACGTCCTCCGAACAATACTCTCGTTAACTCAGTTATCTTTTCCCCAACAAGGGATTTAGCAACTCAGACCTTTAATGCACTTAGGAAACTTTGGAATGGCGCTGTTTCATTCAACACTTCAACTGATCTTCTTCTTGTCATGGGACAAACAGCGAGAAGAGAGAACCTTCGTCCATTTAAGGCGAGGAGAAACGTTCCGCGGATCGTCATTGCAACTCCAGGTAGGTTTGCCGATTTATTCGAAAGTGAAGAATCATTCCGGAGTGGTTTTAAGCACCTAAATAATATTGTTATTGATGAGGCGGATGAATTGTTAAACAGTAATTTCAGGGAAGCGACAATTGACTTGATAAAGGCTTTAAAAGAAAACAGACAAGTTCCACCTGAAGACTCAAAGGATCAGAGAAATGTCAAGACTATGATGTTTTCTGCAACAATAAATGATGATGTCATACACTTGGCAAAGCATGCTGTGGGCCCCGATTTTCCGTTTATTGATATTGTGGATAATGGATGCGAGGTTAACGAGAATATCACCCAAGAGTTAATCCATTCAGGAAGTATATTTCAGTCTTATGCAGCAGCCCTTCAGTTTATCAATGATAATGATAAGGTCATTCCAAATTTCAAGGCCATTGTCTTTGATTCTACTGTTGTTGGTGTTGACTTTGCTCATTCATTAGCAGGACATGTTCTGGAAAGAGGGTTACCTAAATATGTTCTTCACGGAAAGCTTACACAAGGTAAACGTAACTCGCAGGAAAGATTATTTAGAAATGCTAAAAGAGGTGTTTTGTTTGCTTCGAATGTTGCAGCCAGGGGAATGGATTTCCCAAATGTCACACATGTTATTCAAATTGGTATTTCTAATGAAATTGAAAGTTACACACATAGAATTGGAAGAACTGCCAGAGCAGGTAAGAAGGGAAAAGCTCTTCTCATTGCTACAGACCCAGAGATGTGCTATGTTGATGCTATTGAGAAATTGGGTAACAATTTCACCTTAAACAGTAAATATGAGCCTGATCCAGAGTTTTTGACCAAGGTGAACGAAGCTGCTGAAGAACTTGATGCTGGCCAATTGACATTCTCAAAACTTGCATTTTACTCATCAATTCCAAAATCATTGAAAAACTATAACATAGAGAATTTTGCAAAGGACTGCTCGAAATTCTTTACGGACCTTTCTGGTGATGAAGGAAGGCAACCTCATATGTCTGCAGATCGTGCAAGAAGAATGGGTCTAGACACTCGAATGATATCTAGGTACTTTGATTTGGGCCGCTCCGGCTTTGGTGGCTTTAGAAATTCTGGCCGTAACGAAAGAAATAACTATGGACGAAATAATTACGGCAAAAGCAACTACGGAAGAAATAATTACGGAAGAGATAGTGATGGAAGAAATAACTATGGAAGAAACAATTATGGAAGAAACAACTATGGAAGAAATAACTACGGAAGAAACAACTATGGAAGAGACAATTCTTATGATAAGGATGGTGAAAGATCCGAGTATGGAAAAAGGGATGGTTCTCGCTACGGTTCGAGATCCGGAAGATCAGATGGATATAATAGGGATCAAAGATATAACCGTGATGGTCAAGAAAATGGCTATAGAAACAGAAGTTCGAGAGATAACGAGAAGGAACAGGAAGACTTCTTTTAGTGCTACCCTTTAATTGATACTTGTTTATAGCTCCTCTTTGGGTTGCCCAACCTACTCATGTACATATAGTCTTTCTTATTAGCTTTTTTCTTCTACTCCACCATAGGTTCGGTTTGCGGCTATGAATGGTTGTCCCGATTCTTTTGCTATAAATTGATTATTCTTTTTGTAATTTAGCATGTTTGATTTTCTTTTATGGGCTATCCTAATTACAAATGAGTTGTATATTTAAATAACATCTTTTTACTATCGTTAATCTTGTATCATTCTTTTGGTATCCTGGCAAAGACTCCACTTCCTTTATGCGGCATTGGCAAGTGACATTAATTTCCTTTTTAATATTATCAAGTATCTTGTTCGATTTCACGCAATAACTTCGGCCATCGGAATATCCATCAATAAATGATTTGAGTCTTCTAGGGCAACTGACGCTATTTATAGAACCATCTGATTTAAAGCTGGATTCGTTTTCTTGACTTGTTGCTAGAGCTACTTCAGTGCGAAATGACATACCGTCTTTGGTTATTGTGTAATCGCCAAAATAATTTATACTTTTAAGAAACTCTATCTGTGGGGGCTTCAATAATTTCAGTATGAAGTCAGTAATATCCAAATCGTTCCAAGCATTTTCTCCCAATGGTAGCATAAAACCATAATCACACAAAAGTCTATCATCTGTGTGAGGGCCATAGCTGAAGTAAAGTTGTTCATTTGGGCGATACTTTGATTTTGCGGTGGAAACAGAAAAAAACTTTCTGTTTACCGAGATGGTACAGTGTTCCTCCAAAGTATGATTTAAGAAATCAACATAAGGTACCAGAGTAAATTTTTCCTTTGAATCCTGATTCAAAAAGTCAGGTAGATCCAAGTATATGCACCGAGTATTACAGACTAACCATCCCCATAAAAATGACTCTGAGTCAACTTTCAGGCATTCATCGAGTGAATCGGTAAACTCGCAAACTTTATTGTAGTCTTTCAGGAAACTTCTGCTCTGCTTTTCGACTCTTTGGAACAAGCCATCTGGTAAAAGCTTAATATATTCTGATCCCAATTGATCAAGTGACCATACTATTGGAAGCGTCTGAAGTTCACCAAGGCTTGGTAGCACTTTTACGAAGTGTTTCCAAAAAGAGCCTTCCTTCCTTCTGATAATCATAATTAAATACCAAGAGATTAATTGTGTAGACGTCAGGTTAAGAATTTTGGATAATTTTAATCCTTTGTACATATTTCTAAACGTATCTTCATTATCCCCTTTCTCTGATGGAATAACTTCCTCGCTTCGTGCACTTACCGGAGAAATACCCTTTCCTTTCAAATAAAAGCATACCTCCGGATTCCAATACGCAAGGTGCTGTAGAATAGTAATATAATTAAGCATACATTTTCTTGGTATCCTTATTATTACCTTTCTATTTTCAATACTCTTGCTGGCGATCAAATGCCTACCTAAATCTTCTCTATCATGAACATCTATGTCATCCGAGATACATGGCTCTTGAAAAAGATCAGCAGCACTGCCCTGAATCCACCTTTTCAAGGATTTGATCTTTTCGTCCATGAAATTCAGCCTCAATGATAGCTTAAAAAGCCCTCCAATAAATCTTAGTCTTTGTGAATGACTGATTAAACATAATCTAATAGATAGACACACCAAAACATCTGTTGTTAATAACGCTGTTATTCGAAAATAAATTTTTTTTCAGGCAGGTTTTTCAGATAAGAACCAGGAAAGCGCGAATTTTTTTTTATCTGTTGGACATCAATCAGGCTCGTCATTATGACTGTAATTAATTTACATACATGAATTGATCCGACAACAAAACGGCCTGCACAAATCGGAATTTAACTTCTCCACGAAAATGGTTTCACTATCAAAATCAGTACACCAAAAACAGCCAACTTTTACCATTTTTCTTGGGCTGACATGTCTGTCCCCAGAAAAGGGTCAAAAATTCCTCATCCGTTCCGATTTAAAGTCAACAACGTCTAGCACTAATTCGCATGAAAGTTAAAAACAATGATGAGATGCAATCCCTAATTTGGCGGAAATCATACCGATTAATACTTTTACATTACATCCATCAGCCGGAAAAACTAAGATAGTTATAGATTTAAAGAAAACAATACTCTTTCTATTCATACTTGCCAAGTATTTGGTCGTTGTTCATAAATCAAACTAGCACTGTACTACAATTTCACTAATTCGATACAGGAAATATATATGACTATCATCTTGTTCAAACACGTAAGGGTTCGGAGGAGAGAAGATATTGTTAACTTTAAAATTTCAGCTATTCAGTATTGAAACCAAAGATTATTTAGTTAGGATAATGAAGATAATTACGGAAATCTACTACTATAAGCTACGAAAGTTTGAGAATACTTCGACTCAGAATTTCAGAATTCGCTCAGCAGGCCAGAAGTACTCTGTAAGATAAATAATGAATTGCAATATCCATTTTTACGGTTATTGATAACCAAAATTAGGTATTTATAAAAAAGGATTCTTATAATCATATTAGTGGATTCAATATTTCATCCACGTACTTTTCAAGCTACAGTTCTCAAGCTTAGCAAAGAGGTTTGCCTGATTTTTTATTAATCCTCTTTTTTATTTTTGCTTTACCATTCCTTCCTTGTAATCTGACAGTTTATCATTTGTAATTTATATTACTGTGCAGTCATATTCAAACCAATAAACTCCGGTACTCTATGTTAATAGTATCAGCAGTGGTTGAAGTTCAATCGAGGACAAAATTCTCAGGAATACTGAATCTTATGTGCGTTAATCTATGAACATAAAAGTATCGCACTAATAGGCAAACAAAGCAATTAGCACTAATCAGTATGCTTATTTGGATACAAAAATGATTTGCGTACTGTCGTGAAAAAATTATTCACAGTAGACAATAGGGAACATTTTTTTGGTAATTATGGCGAGTCTTGGAAGATATAGATTGGAGTCAGTTTGGAAAGGCTACATGAACTTCTCATATTAAATCTTGAAAATCAAAGTGATAAAAATCCAGGTAAAGAAAAAGGACAGCTCTGCAGACTTAATGTTAGTGGTTGGATTGACTGGTGGTATTGCCAGCGGAAAGTCTACGGTTTCCGCTCAACTTCATGATAAATATAATTTTCCAATAATTGATGCAGATAAAATTGCTAGAGAGATAGTCGAGCCAGGCAAGCCGGCATACCAAAGTATTGTCAAATACTTTGAAAAGAAAATAACGGGACTTTTAAAAGAAGACGGAACTCTAAATAGGCCAGCATTAGGAAGATATGTCTTTTCAAATAAAAGTGAACTTCAAATTCTCAATTCCATTACACATCCCGAAGTCCGTAAAGAAATTCTCAGAAGAATCTTAAAGTGTTGGCTTCATTTCGAGCAGATTTGTATATTGGATGTACCATTATTGTTCGAAGCGGGTATGGATAAAATATGTGGAAAGACGATTTGTGTGATATGCAACGAGGAAATTCAGCTTCAAAGATTAATGAAGAGAAATTCCGAATTGACTAAAGAAGATTGCATTAATCGAATTCATAATCAACTTAGTAATAAGGAGCAATCCTCCAAAGCAGACATTGTCATCGAAAATGATGGCACTTTAGAGGGACTTTATATTGAACTTGATAAAGATATCAAGGGGATTACACCTTGTAAAGCTTTAACGTATTTAGAGGTTTTATGCCCTCCATTTGCAGTCGCATCAGCCTTGTTCTATATAACCCGAAAATTTGTACTCAACTTTGCAGAAAGATATTCTTGTTCTTTTTGGGGCATTAAACCTATAGGAAAGACTGCTTGAATAATATTTTATACAAATAAAATTATGCCTTTGTATATCTATGATGTAGTTGAGTTTTTTCTAATGCACTTCCGCTCCGCTTGTATCTTTTTTTATTTTATTTTTTTTTTCTTATCATTCCTTATCTTGAATACAGATGCTTCTTTCCTTCTTCCCTTAGTAGCCTCGCTCTCGATACAAATCTTTCAAACTTATCGATTTATCAGATGTCGCAGTCTCCTTATTATTTAACATTCTGATTGATTTCCCACCTATTAAGAATCAATTTTAATGTGCTCGGAAAGTAAACAGGTGGTAGGAAGTCCCTCTCCAATTCCAGGAATTTCCGAAGAAAAGTTTCAAATTCTTTGTCTGAAAGCAGTTCAGGCAAAGGAGAATTCGTACTGTCCTTACTCACAATTTCCGGTTGGATGTGCTCTTTTGACAGAGGATAATACAATTTACACGGGCGTTAATGTGGAAAATGCTAGCTATGGTGGGGCGATATGTGCGGAAAGGACAGCAATCGTGAAGGCAGTAAGTGAAGGTCATAGAAAGATTAAAGCCTTAGCTGTCTCTACCAATTCAAGCAAATGCTCCTCTCCTTGCGGAATATGCAGACAGGTAATACGTGAATTCTCAGAGAGTGATCTTAAATTACCCATTATCATGCTTGATAAAAATGGGAAGAAATACATAGAAATGACGATTGATGAGCTTCTACCATTGAGTTTCGGTCCCGATGATCTCGAGAAATAACCGAATCAGCCACGTCTAATTTTATTTTATTTTATGTATGTTATATGAATAATTGGAAGTGGTATTGTATATAAACGCATATATACATACATATGCAGATACTTTGAATCTCTATGGCCGATTCTATGTATCATTTCATGGGCAATGCAATTTGAAGCATGGACGGGGACAAACATGGCAATAACCATCGTCATATAAGATTAATGAAAAGTAGATTGTAAGCGTTTTACATTTGAAGTAGAAAACCGGAAATAAAGAATCATTGGAAATATGCATCTTTTATCGTTTCATCAGACTGATAGCTAACTATCGGCATTCATATCAATAAGTAGCTTTTCAGATAGAATGCCGTTAGAAACATTCCGATTCTCTCTTCTTTTCTGGCTTCTAAGAACATTTAATTCATGCAAAAGGCCGTCCATCAAACCCTTCAGTTCCATGTTCTGTGCCTTAAGATTTTTTTTCTCTCGCTGTGTGTCATTATAGTCGGTAAGTAAATTATTGTATTCCGAGCAAAGGCTCAAGTAGTTTTGTTTGAGAACAGAGAAGCATTTCTCCAAGCCACCATCATGCTCAATTAATTTGGTAGTATTATGTTGTGTTGTCGCTTTAGATGGTTCTTCTTTTTCTGAATATGGGTGTCTGCAACTCCGCTTTAAGGGATTAGCATCACCTTGATTTGAGAGAGTTCTCTTCGATGATTTAACGACAGTAGCGTTTTGTAATTTTAAAGTGACCGGGATCCCGTCAGCGTGCAACTTCGGATCCCGCTGCACTGATTGGTCGCAACAAGGAACTGCCGGACCAACAACGTCGTGATTATTGTGAAATATAGCTCCCGGAATGCTGGAATTGATTTGAGTAGAAAAGTTTTGGGATGCTTTGTCATTTGTCGACGGAGCGTTGTCAGTGGGAAATTCAGACAAATAAGAGGAAATAAAGGACGGAAGTAGAAGTGGAGTGGGCTTGGAAAGTGGCTCAGGGATTGTGGCTGAAACTGCCATTGCAGGTTGAGAAGTTACTCCACGAGATAAATCCTCTTCCTGTGTCAGATCATTGGCCATTCTAGCTAACTCAGCATCTACGCCATCGGCAAAAAAACAATTTTCTGGCGGAAGAGCCTTTGATGTGGTATATGAGTCCAGACTCTCAGTCGGTGTATATGAATACCTCGAATCAGGTGAAACGGACGAGGACCCATTACTGCGAGATTGGTTGTCTGAAAAAACACTATCCAGCGTATTTGGAGTACAAGCTGCCGTATCAACAGTACCGTTCATCGCCACAGAGTCCATCCTGTCTTCTAACGAAGTGAAGATGTTGCTTTCTCTATGTTATGCCTGTCCTTTTAGTATCAAGATCTGGATAGCCTGGTATTAGTACTAAAAATTTTTTTTTTTTTTTTTTTTTTTTTCAAGATGAGTATAGCTAAAGACTGAAAAGTTCAGCTGCCATCTTTAGGGACAATAGAAATTCCACCCTTGAAATAAAATTTCTATGTAAACAGAATAAATCGGAATACAAAACACTAAGCCGTTATTCACCGCCAACAATTCCTTGATCTATTTGCAAAACATAACAATAGCTACATGTCCATGCAAACAATCGAAATAATTCATCGGCTGCAAAGATTTACCACACAATTTATTTGCATTCAGTCTACTAAACCCGTCCGATGGAATGTGTCCAATTTTTCACTAGAATCATCCAACCTTACATGAGGCACTTATTGCTACTCAACCCTCTCTAAAAATCGTATTAAAGGACCATTAACGAGAACGTACATCACCTGGCACATTTGAGTGATATGATCCAGAACTTCGAATATTTACCACTTAGACTAATAGCATCAAGAGGACCCTCAACTACATTTCTCATCACGTTAGGATACAATATAACTGTTTGCTATTAGTTGTATATAAATTGCATAGATGCTAAGAGAAACTGCAAAAAGCACAACTAGCAGCTACTTGCTGTTAGCACACAATCATAGGTTCTTGGTAGTATGGCACTTACCACAGTACTGTCTGTCACCCATGTTAGCCATGAAGATACCGACACCACAGTTTGGACACTCTCTTCTCAACTTAGTGACCTTTCCGTCGCTGTCGACCTTGTAGTAGTTCAAGACAGCCAACTTGACGTTCTTGTGCTTGTGTCTGACCTTCTTTGGAGTAGTGTAAGTTTTCTTCTTCTTCTTCTTACCACCTCTCAATCTCAAAACCAAGTGAAGAGTGGACTCCTTCTGAATGTTGTAGTCAGACAAAGTTCTGCCGTCCTCCAACTGCTTACCAGCAAAGATCAATCTCTGCTGATCAGGTGGAATTCCCTCCTTGTCTTGGATCTTTTGTTTGACATTGTCAATAGTGTCGGAAGACTCAACCTCAAGGGTGATGGTCTTACCGGTCAAAGTCTTAACGAAAATTTGCATTTTGATAAGATATCTGGCTGATGGGCTTGTCTGCAATATATATTAAAAAAGAATATATAGTGCTTCTTTCTTACCTTCAAGCTTAAAGAATGAAGGGATTCAAGTTGGAAACGTACGGCATCCAGGTACTAACTCGCATTCAGTTTAAATTTTTTTTTGTATCCCCAAATTTTTTTTTTTTTCTGAAGCTAACCTAAAAAAAAAAATCAATACTAGAAAACTCAATATATTTAAGGGTTTGCTACCCTACAATTGCTCACGTGCAGAATTATTAAATTTTTGGTTCCTGCTACTTTCTAGTGTTTATCGCTGATTATGCAATGTATATTATTAATCCACCTGATAAGATAATGAATTAGGAAATATCAGTGATTAGTCGTTGTACATTAAGATTTATTCATGCCATGAGTATAATTCATAGGAGAAGTCTCTAAAAGCTCCGGAAATAATGTAGAAAATATCAGATCTATTATCTGCCATATCAGAGACTTGTTGATAGTCTTGTATCGAAAGACTTCAAGGAATCTATCCAATGCCAAATCGAGCTCCGCATTGGTTGAAAATAGTCCTGTACCAACAACCGAAAACTTTTCTGTAAGAAGACGCTTGATCTTTACCTTGTCTTTTAATCGTAATTGCTCAAGTTCTTCAGCATTTTTGGGAATGAATCTCGGTTTCATGAAAAATTCATTGTCTGTCGGGAACATCAGATGTCTAAGGAACTCCACTCCTTTTGCCAGATTCTTTCGTGTTAAGACATTTGTGTAAACCACGTTGTGTATCATATTACTACACCAATGAACACATTTAGCAGATTGTCCAAGAGTTTCCCAAATCTTCATTATTGCCGCGTTCAATATTGGGAATTTATGAGCACAGTCAAGCAGATCAGACGTGAATTTAAAAATGGAACTTGAGAAAAAGTCAAAATCCTCGAAAAGTGCATTGCCATTCAAGAGACAGGTAGAATACGCAACAACACGACTGATTATTTGACCTATTTTCGTGAATTTCTCCTTTGCATAACCGATAAGACGGCCTTGTGATGGTTCCTTTTTTGTCACAGTATCACGTTGGTTAATTGAATCACAAATTGAGCCAATAATATCCCACATGGCGTAATTTTCTGACAAGTTTTCCAGAACATTTCTCATTACCATATCATTTAATAACGTAACCACAAATTCTGATGATAACTTTGAGTGTAGTTCTGCTGTGGGAATTGAATACATAACAACGTATTTCATTAGTATTTTGGAGTACAGGCTTTCCTTTTCTGGAGACAGCAAGCTCAGATGACCATTAAATGCCATAAAATTATGAATAAACTGATCCCTTTCTGTCCCTCCTATATTGGCACTATATCGTGTATTTACCACTACATCGGCCCTTTCAAAAGCCCGAACATGGCTATCAACAATAACAAATAAATCATCGAACAATACCTTTGCCCAATCAACTTGCTTACAGCGCTCAGTCCAAGATCGTTCAATATGATGCAAAATGTATATGAGCTCTGACACAAATTTGTCTTCCTCAAACAAACTCAATTTATCCTTATACCATCGTAGTACAAATGCACGAATGAATAATGCAAATAAAGCATATAGTTGAAGATCGAATGGATCTGAAATTGGAAGCACAACTTTTTCGCCAAGGACACGGGGGGCCTGTTCATATGTTTCAGTCTCATCTACATTATCTTCCTGCTGAGAAACCTCAATCACTTTAGATGATCCAAGGATCGATTCAATTAAATGATTTAAATAATCCGGGGAATCTTTCTCATCAGTTAAAAGCTTCTTTCGCACTATTTTATTATAGTCTTTTGATCTTCGAGGATTCAGCTTAGGTGGTTCATAATTCGGGCCCCTTCTTCTTAAATGTTTCAAGCTCCTTCGAGAACTCATCAGCCAGCAATTGCATAACAAGTCAAAAAAGGGTGCAAAATTAAATTGCTAATATTAGCTTAAATTGAATGCCATGTAATATAGTTACTGAATCTTTTGTATTGCTTTCCATAAGTCTGCTTAATGTTGACATAAACAACCTAAGAAAAATAACAAATTGTAGGGATAAAATTAAAAAGAATTCTTGTGCTCGTTTTAATATTACCGAATTTCGAGAGGTGGGGAGATTTTTTTTTTAATATATATCCATATTCATGCAGTCAACATTAATCACTAAAGCAACAACATAACATTACATTGGTGATACTATTACCTAATATCCGTTCATTTGAAGAAAAGAAGCAAATTGAATAACCCAGTTTCGATTTTCAATAGAAACTCTTCATCGCAAGATGTTCACTAATTCGTACGCAATTGTCCAAAGTTGCTTTAAGAGGCCGTTACAATTACAAAGAAGATATTTATCTTTCTTGCCCTTAGTGGCATCAGCGGTGGCCACTACTGGAGGAGTGTTTCTTGGGAATAGTATCAGGTTGGCAGATCAACTTGAAAATGATGAGATAGATCAAAATATCACAAAAGGTGAGCGAGAATTGAAGGAAAATAAAACAGTGAAACCAAGGTTTGAAAGGCCACCAAAGAATTATCCAAATCACGTTCCATTATATGCCTATGAAAAGGCGGCAATGTTCCTTTTTTCTTCAATAGGTGCTCTTTTACATCCAGAAAAGAACCAGTATATTGTGGCACTTGGAGAAAGTACTGCAATTCCACCATACTTGAGATGGCTTCGCAAGCAGATGCTTGAGGATGAAACAGGTAGAGAAATTTTAAAGAATCGCCCATATATTACTTCAGAAACATTGCATATGGACAAATTAAAGAAGTATCCAGAGAATAGTTTTGGAAAAGTGTACTATGAATGGTTATTGAGAGAGAATGTCTCGCCGGATACCAGAGTCAATGTGAAGTTTATTGATGACGAAGAATTGGCATTCGTATTCCAAAGGTACAGACAGTGCCATGATTTTTACCATGCACTAACTGGGCTCCCAATTGCACGGGAAGGGGAAATTGCTGTCAAATTCTTTGAGTTCTTGAACATTGGAATACCATTCGCCGGAATAGGTGCACTATTCGCTCCGTTAAACCTTAAAAAGCATCAAAGAGAACGTTTGTTGTCTGTTTATTATCCTTGGGCAATTGAAACCGCCACTCACTGCAAGAAGAATTTGATCAACGTTTATTGGGAAAAGATTATGGATAAGGACGTCGACGAATTACGTGCGGATCTTGGAATCACAAAACCTCCTGACATGAGAAAATTGAGAAAACTCGCAAAGGAGAGAAGGCATGCTGCTAAAAAAATGATAGCAGAGGTCAATAAATAATGTGTTAAACGATTTTGGATATATGCTGCACACTCATGTACATTTAACGCCTATTTAAAAAGAATTATGATTATGTTAACAACTTCCTATCCTGAATGTAAAAAACTGAAGTCTTATTTTACTCCCCGTATGTTTTATTCAAGGCTCGGTATTTAGAGGTTAACGGCACTCTCAGCCGTACACAAGTGAATCAGAACTCTTAAAAATAGCTTTATCTAGTATAGTGACGAAACAGGTAATTAATTCAGCGCGCTTATTACGCATAACTGGTCTCATGAACTGGGAAAGCAGTTCAAAATTTACAATAACAATGGACACTACGTACACATTCAGAAAAGTTCAAAGTTTACTCCCTAATCTGGATTCTGCCGTGACCAGGCCTTTTTTTGTTGTCCCCGAAGCCGAGCTCCCGTTTTTTTTTTTTTTTTTTTTCTCAGCGGTTCCTACCAATTGAATCACGGCATTCGCTTATCTAAAGAAAAGCAGTGATTTGCTGAATTTCAAATGCTTTCAATTAATTAATCACCTTACATTTTCTCCAATGCATGTGCATTTATTCTGGCTAGTCACTAGGTGCTTAACATAGAGTATAGCTGTGTTCGTAGAGACACTGCTTCGGAGCCAATAAAAGTCATACTTTGTACTTGGTTAAAGCCAATGAAATCAGCTTGTGCCCTCAGAGCGATGAAAAATTTTCGATAAGGAAAATAATTCTTAGCGGTGAAAATAGTATCGAGTGACCGGACCAATATATTTGAATATGCTTTAAGTGGGATGGTTTCAAATATTCGGGAATTATCGCTGTCAAAGCTCAGATTTCAGTTGGCAGCTAAACTGGATTGACGATAAAGCCCGTATACGCTCGATAAGGGAATTATTGAAACAACGGTATTCAATGCCCTGCTTTTTTTATTTTTTTTGGATTCCACAGCTGTTCTCCCGTCCAAATATTCAAGGCTTCACACATCCTTGTTATCTTATTGTTATACTGTGCTGTTATCGGTTTTACAACGGTAAAAAGTCTAGGAGAAATAAAAAATGACTCGTGATTTCACCATACCGCCTTTCTTTCCCTTAACAGAATATGTGTGACTACAAGACTTCTTTTATGCTACTGTCTCGTTTCTGGCGATGATTTTTGAACGTATTGTGAGAACATACGCTATATTTACTGTTTGCCGCTTCTAAAATTGCATTATTTGCAAGTTTTCTCGACTTTTTCTTATTATCATCAAAACACGAATTTCAATAGAAAATGTACAGGAAAAAAAAACTTTTGTCATCGGCTTGGTCGCACTCGTTATTATCTCAATAATTCAAGATTTCCTGACTCTTTCCGCAAAAAAATTTTTTTGCCTGCTCTGTTTGTTCTATTGTCTCGTAGCAATCCTAATAATGCTTCTGGCTGGACTCTACCTGTCCAATTATTTTTTTTTTGTTACTCTTCAGGTATTTTCTTTTTTGTTATGGTCTATTTGGCTAATCTCTTTGATTCCCTACCCTATTTTTTATTTTTACCTTAATTTTTTTTGAACAGTTCTGATTTAATCTCTATAATCCGCATAGCTTTCTTCCTTCCCTTTAAGCGCTACTTTTTTCTTCTTAACCTCACTCTTTCCCTTTGCTCTTCTTCTTTCTCCCCCTTCCCTCTCTCTTTTCCTTCATATCTCTTCTTTCATCAGAATTCTTAACACGTTGGATATTCCTTTAGGAAGCCAAATTTTATAAACACAAAAAGTTTTTGAACTTTCACAAAAATGGTCTACACTGAGAGAACCGCTACCCTTGAGAAGTATTTGTCACTTCCTCAGAGAGGTAAAGTTATAGCCGAGTATATCTGGATTGACTCTAAGGGTGATCTTAGATCGAAGGGTAAGACTTTGGACCACAAGGTTACCGACCTTTCAGAATTGTCCGAGTGGAACTTTGATGGTTCCTCTACAGGCCAAGCTGTGGGATCTAACTCTGATGTTTTCTTGAAGCCAGTTGCTTTCTACCCAGATCCATTCAGAAGGGGAGATAACATCTTGGTTCTATGCGAGTGCTGGAACAATGACGGTACTCCAAACAAGTACAACCATAGACACGAATGCAACAAGTTGATGACTGCACATGCCGACCAGAAGGTTTGGTTCGGTTTGGAACAGGAGTACACCTTGTTGGATGCTGATGACAACTACATTTATGGCTGGCCAAAGGGAGGTTTCCCAGCTCCTCAAGGACCATACTACTGTGGTGTTGGTGCTGGTAAAGCCATTGCCAGAGATGTTATAGAGGCACATTACAGAGCCTGCTTGTACACTGGAATTACCCTTTCCGGTATCAACGGTGAGGTTATGCCTTCCCAGTGGGAGTTCCAGGTTGGTCCATGTCTTGGAATTAAGATGGGTGATGAGTTGTGGATGGCCAGATACTTGCTTCACAGAGTGGCCGAGGAGTTTGGTGTTAAAGTTACTCTTCATCCAAAGCCTTTGAAGGGTGACTGGAATGGTGCTGGTTGCCACACCAACGTCTCCACTGAGGCTATGAGACACCCAGGTGGAATGAAGTTCATTAATGATGCCATTGCCAAGTTGGCTAAGAGACATAAGGAGCATATTGCTCTTTACGGTACCGACAACAACCTGAGATTGACTGGAAGACACGAGACCGCTTCTCTTGATGACTTCTCTTCTGGTGTTGCAAACAGAGGTGCTTCCATCAGAATTCCAAGACCTGTTCAGGCCAAGGGATATGGTTACTTCGAGGACAGAAGACCAGCTTCCAACATTGACCCATACTTGGTTTGTGGTATCATGGTGGAGACTATCTGTGGTTCTATTCCTGATGCTGACATGAGCAAGGAGTTCAAGAGAGAGTCACAGTAAGTTAATGTTCCCATATGAAGGTTTAATTTGGGCTTGGAAGATATTGGAAGTTCGGTGGAGAAAGAAATAGTATGTGGACGCGCTCTTTCCATTCCTGTGCTTCCTAATTTTTGGGCTGAGCTTCATCTGATAACGAGGGTTTTTACTTTTATGTATCAAAATATCGGTTGTTTTATCTAAGATCTATGATCTATTTCAGTTGTTATGAACCTTCGTTGCCGTATGATTCGTTTATTCAATTTTTTTTTTTGCTTTTTTTGGTACTTCGTCCTTTGACGTTTGTTGTTATTGTTGGCTTTACATTCTCTAAAAATTGATTTTTTAGAACAGTCAGCAGAATGGTTTCGCTGTCGTTTCTGGCTCGGATGGTCTTATTGGACTTTGCCGGGAGAAGTTCGTAGCAATTTTTTTTTTTTGGTTTACTGTTTGTTTGTGACGTGGTAATGTTAATTATAAATATCTCAGATGATGGTTGAGCTGTGCCCAGGTGGCCCTGCCGCAACTTTTTGATCTGTGTTTTTTCCTAGTTTTTTCCATCTAGTAACCCGTAGAGATTTACGCCCAAAATTTTCAATTTATTCGGTGTAGAGGCGTAGTCGTATTTGAGTCGATCTCCCAATTACTAAAAAGACCTGGCAACATCTTAATTTGACTTGTTTACTGGAACCAATATTATTATATCATACAAACATATTTTTGGTGATCCAAATTATCTTTTTGAATCACAAATATGACGATTCTTGACATTAAAGAAACCTTATTGAATTACTGTCGAACAAACCGCCATCTAGATTTACCTCCGAATGAATTATCTGACTTATACCGGATTTGTTCATATTTTGTGTCCAGTTCCAAGCAGTATGAAAAATTAGATAAAATTGACAAGAACAGCCTTTTGGCTTTGTTGTTACAGGTTCAGCTATTGACCTGTCATGACATAGAGGCCAAGACAACATTAGAGCGTTTAGCGGATTTGGTAAATGATGCTGATCTCGTCAATGGAGAATCGCAGTGGCTCATAAATTGGAGAAGCATCTATCTTCAGTGTCAGATAAAGGCTAAAAAAAGTGAAGAGGGTGAACAAGAAATTAAAATGCGGCATGTGTTCTATTACTTAAGCACCGCTTCAGAGAAATTGTTGAAGTCTGTGAACAGAAAGGTAGCATCTTCATTAGGGGGTGCAGGAGACCCAGAAAAACTTAAGCATCAAGAAGATTTATACGTTTTGAGAAAAAGGCGGACCTCTCTATATGCTTGTAGTATGGATACGCGCAAAGAGTACGTTCAGAAACTACAAGAACTTGTTGATCAAAGACCTTTAGATTATGAAGTGTGGTGCGAATTGGCAGAAGTATATATAGAAAATGGTGAATTACAGAAGGCCCATTGCTGTTATCAGGAGGTCCTAACGGGTATCCCACTTGCATATAACATTTGGGCTCGACTGGGTGAAATATCTCTACTTTCGGGAAAACTATCAGCAAAGAAAGCATCCTCGAAAAAGAAGATGGGAAATGAAGTTGTCACTTCTTTGAAAGATGCTGTGATGTACTTCTCACGATCCGTGGAATTATGCGATCTTTATCCTCGAGGATGGTGTGGCTTGTATGTGTCCTTAACGAGGTTGGGCAGTTTAGATATTGAAGCTTCGAAAACTTCAAGCAAGCTCTTGGTTTTGGCAAAGAAAAAACTCAACGAAATGGTGGAGGCAAAAATTGTCAACGCATCCGAGATCGAAAGCATCAAATGGATTCTTAAAAGTATTAATTAGCTGAAGACTTAATGTTTTAGTTCCATCTTTTTGGCCATGTTTTCAATCCCGAATCAGAGCCAATCGATAAAGCTCTCCAGGCATAAATTTAAACAGTCGGTCTTTTCCTTTATTCTATCTTAGTTATTGCGTTTACCTAATTCACATTATGACACAACATTGGCTACTTTGTTTTGGCCTCGTTTTCTTTGGTGCATTAAACCTGTTCATTTCAGGCTTTCCCCAAATTGATGGTAGCAGAAAATCTTTCGTTCTCTCTGTGTAATCAATTATTATGAGTGATGAATTGCTGGCCTTGATCCTATCGATTTGTAGACTTTCCTTTAGTCTTTCGTTGTATCTTTTAAGTCTCTCTAGCTTCATCATCTTCATTCTATTCACTCGCACCAACGACTTAAGTTGCTTCTGCAGTTCAAGACCAGAACCAGGAGATTGCGAGCTTGACTGCATGTCTGTTGGTTCGAATGAAATGCTCAAATGATAAATAGTAGTGCCTTCACAACAATAATACTACAAGTATGGGTAATGTTTGCTTATCGTGTAAGACATGAGATTAAGCAGAACTCACAGCAGAAATTGTAATGCCTGGAGTAAAAAAAAAATTAAATATATGGACGGCAATAAAAAGGGCTGAAGTAAATAGTGCCGTTTCCTGGGAGACATGCGAGATTTTCGGACGTTATCAGATATAACGAATTCACAAAGTAGTCTGGTTATTTAGTTCATATACAATTGTAGGGACAATAGTTGTTTTATTCTCCAAACTATATTAACGTGTTCCAAGCTTCAATCCCCAAATACTACGCCTCTTGAGTTATTAAAATACGAACTTCATATTGTCAGAGATCAAAGCAGGTTGTTTCACCTTTTGCTGCACAGCCCGAAATATTTGGTCTCACGCATAACATCGAAGATCAACTATTAAAATCGAGCTCCTGATTATCAGAGTAGTGTAATGCTTTGCGATCCTACCAGAAGTATGTAAATTTTTCTGTATTAATGTAATGTATATTTGTTCAGGAGAAGTGTGAAAAAGTCAAAACGCAATAGCGGAGAAACATGAAAACGAGAATTGAAATCAACATATTAACGAGAATAAAAAGACGATAGCAAAATATTGTAGCAAATCAAAACATGTCTGTTATGAATGTTGCATGTTTATAAATGTTAAAGTAAAATAGCATGACAACAAGTCGAATGGATGAAGAGAAAAATAAAGGTCAAAATAAAAAGACGTTTCATGACCCGTCAAACATGGTAGGCACGTAAAACGAAGAGAATTAGAATGTGAAGAAAAGTCGTCAAATCGAATGAAAGCATTTTCGTCATCATTCCTGTTCATTCTTAACATCTATACTAATAAAACAGTTGCTGGCCTGTTGGCGTACCATTAGACTCTAGCTGGCCTTGTCCATGGTATACTTGAGAAGTTATCATCGTATCATTATTTCCATTAGTACTACCATTAAGAGACAGTCTGTCGAATCGACTATTGAGTAGAATATCGTAATCTCTTGAGCTGGAAATCTTGGCACCCGAATTTCCAGTCGAGCCATTTGTGCCAACTGCGACTAATCCGTCTCCTTTACCACCTAAAAGACCATTGTCAGGAAAGCGGCCATTTCTACTATTAGCAGTCGGCGAAAAAGTATTCTGTAAAAATCCATTTACAGAAGGCATATTTGGAACTTCAAATGAAGCAGAATTCACCGAAGCAGAATTCGAAGAAGAGGTTGAAAATGGATAAACGGAACCTTGTTGCAACTGTGAAGATCCAAAGCGGTTTCTCGAAGATAATTGTTGCGCAGAGTCCAGACTAATCGAAGGAGTCAAATTGTTGTTTGGCAGTGCACCCAAGCCACTCAGAATAGCGCTTGCTGAACCAGATCTTGATCTAGTTTTTCTTCTCCTTCCAGAGGAGGCCGATCTGGAGTTAACCTTGATACCAACTTCTTCACAAAGCCTTTTATTTTGATGAGCTCCTGTCATGTTATGGCCTTGAAGAACGGCACGAATACAGTGAATCAGGCGCGTTCTAAGCTCAAAATCTAGAGTTGGAATGGAAATGACTTTGCAAATGAATGTCGAACCCTCCATCGAAGCATCTGTTAAAATTCTAACGAGATACGAATTTTCTGCAAAGTTGGAATCCGTGCTTTTCGACTCCAAAATGGTATCGCCAAAAATCTTTCTCAAAAATATATTCCTGGCCTTGAGGTCTGTCCGGTACGCCATTAACTTCAAGATACTCAGTTGACCCAACTTCGAACAACAGACCTGGCAGAGTCTGCTATTGCTAACAGAAGCAAAATTGTCATTCAGATCCAAGCCAAGCTCCTTGACTTCCGCCGAAACAAATGAATTGCCTCCACTTTGAGCTTCCTCTGAAGAATCACCAGTGTGCTCCTCTGTGGCAGAAAGAATATCGCTCTCACAAATCACCTTGGCCAACAAATTGTGACGGTTTGAAACGGCAGTACAAGTATCCAAAAACCATGTGATCAGAAGGGATCCGTTGGGATCCATCATGAGTTCCCAACACCAGGTCAAAATGCAAGCGCATATTGCCACAGTCGACTCTTTTGAAATGGCATCTGATTCTAGACAGGTTCTGACAGCCCTAGCACCAAACCTGCTTCTGGAAATCTCCATAAATGTGGCCATAATTGTTTCCGTGATGAAATCGTTGTATGGCTTTCCAAACTTCAGTACACCATGAACCACGTAATTTGCGTATTGATCATTAAATAACTGTGTGCAATATTTCGATAGAGCCTCTGAAATAATCCACTTCTCCCTGTCAGACACAACGGTATTGATCATCTTCTGAGCAGCCCATGTACCGTTCTTGTGGGCACCCATTTGCGCCAAGTATGGTGCTAGGTGCTTTATCATGACATCTCTGACAGTTGGGCTGCAGATATCCATAAGCTTCTGCACAATTGTATTACCCAGATAGTCGGAAGCAAGTTCCGGAAGCTCTTCATACATTGCCAAGGCAAGTTCCTCAACCTTCAATCTTGAAAGTTGATTGCCGTCCAACTGCTTTCTGATCTCTCTTAAGCGTGGGGTATCAAACTTGCGAATTGAAAGCTGCTCAGGAAGCTTTCCCAAGCCGAATTCCCTGATACTATTGTATCTCATTGCATGTGAGACCAATATTGAGAGATGGGATGATTCTGCACTGGATAAAGATGTATTTCCAGCCTCGATCATCTGGCAAATTTTACTGAAGCGCGGATACACCATGTTGATGGTTTTGTCCTCGGGCTCCTCCTCTGAACGATGATTCTTGGAGAATGAATTGTTGTGTGCTGATCCAAAAGGCATCATCGTGGAGGACACGGATGATGATGCAGATGAGCGTGGAATCTGCAACTGTTTCTGAGGTTGAACGGGTTTCTGCTGATGTGAAATTGAGAACTGACTGCTTTGTTGGTCAAACGAATGGAACGCGTTACCGTCATCAACATAAATAATCTTTGCAAAGGCAATAATGCAGCTCAATCCAGGAATCAGCTCCTGGTAGTTCATTTTCGCCCTGCAGTGAGCTGCAGATTCGATGCTATCAAACTGAACAACAACCACCAAATCACTAGAGTCCGTGCATAGAATAACACGAACTGACAAGATTGTGCCAAACTGAGACATCATCCGATAGAAGTTGGCCGCATTTGTAAGGGAAGAATCTCTAGGAACATTAATAATTAAGAGTGTATCCGTAGGACCTAGAGATGGATTTGTATGTGTGGAGGTGATCGATATTGCCTTTTCTGGTAGATTATCTCTTAAAATTGGCTTGATTGTTCTGAATGCTCCACTTTCAGTTAAAGTTCGACCATTTGGAACCGGTTGGCCGTTGGATATATATTCAGGCTGTCCCTGTGAAGTCTCTGAAAATGATTGGGTACGTCTTTGTAATCCATTCAATAGCATATCAGTGGATGGGATTGCTGTACCCATTTGTGCACTCTCGTAACCACCGAAATATGGCTGGAATCCCAATGTCTGCGAACGCGGACGTAGCAGCGATGAGGATTGTTGTGGTAAGGAAGAAATCGGTAATGTTGGTTGGTGTAAACTATGGGATGCAAGATCTGCCTGTCTGCTATTTAACGCAACATTATCAATAGAAGCAAGTGAGGGTGGGTATTCCTCCCGAATTGTCGAGCACTGATTGAGAAACTGGCGATCTGCAGGTGTTAGGAGAGCATTATTTGCCGAATAAGAACGCACACGAGGGGTATTGAAGAACTGTGAAGATTGGTTGCTCGATGCTGATTCCGGAATTGATGCCTCACTCAGCCAGATAGAACTTTGACGCAAAGATGGCTGACCGGCTCTTGGTGGGGCGGATTCGTTTACAAAGCTCCGAGTACTCGGCTTTGCCAGCCCTGCTACACCCGTAGTAAGTCTGGAAGGTAAAGTTCCGGATCTGTGACGGGTTCTAATTCCCAAATTCGAGGAAGAAGACGCACCTGAAATTGTGTTCATAACAATGTCCCCACTGCGAACGTGAGGATTGGAATTTGCGGACGATGAAGACAAAATAGGTGGTGTTATATCATGCTGTGAAGGTGTCACATTGTTTAATATTGCTCGAAGTTCGGGCACTGAAGGTTGATGAGTATGATTGGATGGTGCCGAAGGGAATGGAACAGCCTTTGATTCCGTGTTAACACCGGACGATGATGATGCTGGGGAAATGTTTGATGTGCCGTGGTTTCTCTGTAATGTCGATGAAGAAGCTTCGCTTGAAGTTGGAGTAATGCGAAGGTTCCCACCGGACATTTTAAATTTGAATAGATTTCTGCTTCTTAGTAGGTATAGTTGATTTATGTGCACAAATTCTTAAGAGTCGACTTTGATGCTTTGTTTTCTTTATTTTATTTTCTGAGCGTTCTTTCGTTTTCCTTTAGAATTTGGATTATGAATGAATATATATTAGAATGGGTCAGATGGTTAAAGGCTACTTTTTCATAAGAGTTTGTCAGTAGTAAATAATTCAACGTGGCACTTGTTGTAAGTCATGTAATATTGTCTGTTATGATGGTTTCAAGATATAAAATACATAAACAGGAATAAGTCAATAGGAATAGAAAGTGATGAGGAATGCTCTGCGATGTCAGTGCTCCGATTCTAAGCGAGGAATTAATAAAATAGAAAATAGGTGCGAGTGTTTTCTTTTGATGGAGAGAGAATGAAAAATTACAACTCGAGGAAACGGGGAAAACTGAGGGAGCAGTGTTCAACGTAAGTTGGTAATATTTTGGGGAACAGGAGGAAGACTGGGTCAAAAAAAAAAATTCAATCAAAAAAAAAGTAAAAATAACCTAATAGCAAAATACAGGATGATCGATCACTCATCGCAGAAGATTACGTATATTAATGGAAAAGTGGGTAAATCAAATAGGTGGGCAAATCACGGAGCGGACAAATTAATTTTAGTCGATATTGTTGTGGGAAGGGCGATCTCTACGGAAACGGAAAGTCTGCAGAAAAGAGAAAATCAATAAATGGTGTCGTATAATAATGAATAGGTGGCAATTTCCCGAAGTAAGAAAAATGGAGAAAAAGTTCCAATAAAATACTAAAAATGAGCCATTTCATTGGAAACTCAGCCCCGAGGGGGGTATTTTTCGAGAAGCCCAACGATGTTAGACGCCAAGAATACGTTTTAAGCAACATTTTGTTTTATTGGTAGAAATACTTAGTTATCGACATACTTATGGAAGCAATTGACATAGTAACGTGATCCGAAATTAAATAAGAAAAAATCGGAATATTAACTGTATTGTGTTAGTGCTAGAATTAGACCGGTATTTAATGAGTGGAGTGTTTAAATAAAGAGCCCTGCTCGAATGCGGAGGAACTATGAGTAGTATGAACGTGGGCCCTGTTTATTTCTTCTGTGTTATTAATAAATTTTGATTGAGGATAGTTTACAGGCCATCACCTAATAATTTTGCATGACAGCTTGGGTTCGGCTTTTTTTTTTGGGGCGGGGGGAGCATACTTATTGCAAGGTAGATAAGGACATATATATAATGCGGGGAGTGAACGGGTTGCTGGTTCACTAGATTATTTACTGTAGATTGATTAATTATCTCACTCAAAGATAAATCTAGGATTGCTTCGCCTTCCCCTATTTTGCATTTCATGTGACTGGGAACCTATTTTCAGGCTTTGCCAAATTAGGTAATCTGGGGAAAAGTGTCATAGCATTCTCGGATTCAAAACAAATCTAAATCTTAGGAAAATTCGGAGAATCTTTTCTTGCCTTCGGTGTGACCCTAATTTATCCTGAAATTTTCATTTATGCCACACACAATCTTGCATACATTCATTGCTCGAAAATCTTATGACGGGCGGGCCAGCATTACCTCAGGCATTTTTATTTATACGGTGCACGGATGTTGACCTTTACAGGTAGCTCCGTGCGAAAACCTTCTGCTCATCAATGACTCTACAGCTAAATAATTGTATTCCATCCTGTTTTTTATAATTCATTTAGCATAGTATTTATTAGCCGACTTCACTGATCCATAGGAACATCGGGATCCATAAAACGGGCACCCTGTGCTCTTGCACGCCTTTCTCTCTGTTCCCTCAGTTGTCTTTCTTCAAATTGCCTCTGCTGATACTGCTGTCTCTGAAAGAGTTCGGCTTCAACTGGTGCGCGACGTATTGCAGCTACATATCTTCTCGTAGAACTACTTCTTTGCCTGCGTGTTAAATCAGAGCCATTCGCATCTCCTAGGTTCCGATGATCTCCAGAGTCTCCCTGAATAAGATTTCTTCTTCCGATAGCCTCTGCAGTTGCCTGCATATTACGTCTTTGCAATTCTCTCTGTTGCATAACTTGTTGCTGTTGTTGCAATTGTTGTTGCTGCAACAATTGTCTTCTCCTCTCTTCTCTGGCCAAAGTCTCCGAACGGGGAGAAACTGGAACAATTCGAATAGGATGGCTCTGCAAAAGTTGGAAAAACCTCTCGATTCTTGGAACCTGTGATGCTTCTAAACGGATAAATATGCACTTTGCAAAAAGCTCAAGCTTCTCTCTTGGTACATTCATGTGGTGAAACTCGTTGATGAACCGATTCAACGTTCCCACAAAAACTCTCAATCTATTTCTCTGTAAAGGGTTAGAATTTAACATTGTATCATCGACACTTCCCACCCCTTCGGTCACTGAGTTTATAATATCCAAAAGTTCATCTGTCTCTCTATGAGGATCCTGGGGTGTCTCTATCAGTTGAGTCAAATAGGTTCGCAATTGGTTCACCCCTTCACCGGAAAAAACGCAAAATATCGATTTCTGGTGTGGGTTAAACTCCTCCGGCGGTTCTCTGCAAAATTGCGTTATATCCCGACGCAAAAATTGTGCAACGCCAGTCAAGGAGATATGAGTAAGCCTAGGGAATGCCTTTAATAGTCTGTATATCGGATATATTGTAAGGTTCATGCAGTAACTTAAATGGACTCTTTCCAAATTATCTTCATGTGAACGAGAATTTTCTGCCAGTGCTAAAATCCCCTCATCCGTGATCTGGGAACACTTCACTAGACCAATACGCTTTAGCTTTGGAAGTTGTGCTAATTCAACAACGGTGGCATTTGTAAGCTGAGTGCAGCAGGCTAAATCTATGTATTGCAGCCGGTAGCAACATTTAATCAGCTCACAAGCACCATAATCCGTAATGTTACTGCAATGTCCTAAATGCACATAGTGAAGGTTCTTCCCCAATTTTGCAATTGCATGAAGTGCACGATCTGTTATAGCCGTGCATTTAGAAAGAACGACGTTTCTCAAACGAGGTGCTAGCATGGTAAACTTTTCCACTGCATTGTCGGTTATATTCGAGCATTGTGTAAAGTCCAAAATTCGAAGCTTTTCGAGGCATAATCTTGAACCATCCGGCGAGTCATCAAAGCACACACTGGTGATGTTATCGTTTTTAGAAATCTTGAATTCCTTTAGGTTTTCCAATTTGACAAACATCTCATGAACTGCGGTGTTTGTGACTTTCCCACAGCCATGTAGATCTATTTCAACCAAATTCGGACAGTGTGCAACAAGTTCTGTGAGAACCTCGTCATCGACCTCGGGGCATTCACTAATCTTGAGTCTTTTAAGCAATGGGCATGAACGTATAACCTCCAAAATTGCACCCTTTGTCACGTCAAACGATCCCGGAATGTATAGACCTTGAAGCTTCAAGCAGTTTGCCGCTAGAGAATGATAAATGTCATCTTGTATATCTCGGACGCCTGTGAGATCAATCGACTGTAGTCGATTACAGTCCTTTAGCAAACCTGTAATTGCAGCAGAACCAACGTGAGAGCAGTTAACCAATGTAATCCTTTCTAGGTTTTTGCATCCTTGAAATAGCGACAAATATTTATCAGTGACTAAGTTCGGGACCAACGACAGGTTTAGCCTCTTTATATACATCCTGTAATTCCAATAAGTGGATGACTTTGGCTGCTCCAGAACCACCCCGAGCTTCGCATACACATTTTCATCTGAAATTCCTGGTCTGAACCAAATCAGTTCTATGATCATTTCAGCCCATGCCTTACAAACAAGGGCAATATTCAGCAAATCCGTTTTGGAGTTCATATAGCTGAAAATCAGGCACAGAACTTCTGGTGGAAGAACGCATATCGGTTCTTCGTAAGGAAAATTTGATCCTGTCGAATCTCCATACCGGTAGAAACCTAGAGAGCCAAAATTGAAATCCATAAAATCCGAATCACTGCCATCTCTCTCTTTATTATCATTGAGTGCGGAGCTATGTAAACGTCTCTCTATCCTCGCTCTTGCCCTAGCAAAGAGCTGCTTAGCAAACTGTCTCGGTTCGCCGTCCGGTTCGGCATCAAATGTTCCACCTTCATCAGATGAAGCTGATGTTGACATTGAGGCTATTGCGGAGTTCGACACAGCACCGGTACCAGCAGCCAAAGATTGTTGAGGATTTCCCAATTGATTGAACTCATTGCTTGAAGTCGTGTTTATTGTGTGTTCATTTTCTCGTGGAGAACTACCAAATGGATCTCCTAGAGGGGGGAGACCATCTTCCACTGTGAAGTTATTTGCATTTTGATTCATATTTCTTTATAAAATGATTAGAGCCGATATCGTTTGAAATGTGTCGAAAATGGCAACGATCGAAATAGGCTTTGATACTGGACAAAGTGATTTAATTCCTGCACCTAACAGCAGAATTCCTTTAAAATGTTGTTCCCTAAAAAGAGGTTCTCAATGACTAATCGGTACGCTGTTTAAAGTAATTGAGATCAACGATCTTTAGTATTCTATCTTTTCCTGCTTTTGCCAACTAAATAAGGCAAATAAACACCTTTGAATGCTGGCAAAAAGAAGCAGATGACAAATGTAGGCAACGGCAAAGTCCTTGATCCGCTTTATGTCAAGTTTTATGGATGTAAAAGTAATAATAGCCACAACAAGGGATTATAGTTATTATAATATGTCGGTACGCACCAAAAAGTAATTACCAATCAATGCATAGATTGCTATTAAGTGTAAGATTACTGGGAAGCGGAGCGTTTGATGGTGAGGCTAAACAAAGAAAAAGAATTTAGAACACGAGCAGACGAAAAAAAAATAGAATAAAAATAAAAATAAAAAATGCCGGCAACCCTTCATGTTTTTTTTTGTGACTACTCAGGAATTGGACAATTGATGACATCTTTTTCACCAGCTCCGGGTATATTTTAGCGCCCAGTACTGATAGGCAAACAAACGTGATCTGGTTTGTCTAAGCTTTCGCGATTTCTTCCTATACGCCATCTGGATTCTTCGCGGAACATAGATTTCCTATTAATGCGATTGATAGTGTAGTCTCAATAGAGCGTGCGTTTCAAAGTAAGAAAAAAGTGGGGGTTAAGATTTAAACGCTACCATGGATCGATCGTTACATTATTTGGATTAGCCGTGCATCGGATTTAAATTTGTAGACTAAAAGTACAAATAGTATTACTTACTGTCATTGTCATTAAAGAATGAGATGACCTATGTCCCAAGTATCCGGTACTGGATTTGGTTGTAATTTACAAATAACTATAATATAACTTCGTGTTCGCTAGCATCGGCCTCAGTTTCGGATTCGCAGGGTAATTTCTCTAAGTACTCCACAGCTTTTAAAGTATTTGCATGTAGCTCTTCCTGTATAATGTGCACCTTTTGCTTGACATACTCTGCTGCTTGCTCCGCCCTGTGTTCTAGCCAATCCTTGATACTCATTTGCAACTCCTCTGCCGGCATTTCAGCAATAAAACTTGTAAGTTGTCCATCCATATCTTCGCTTAAAACCTGGTATTTTGATTCCAGTAAGCTCTTTAGGATTTTAGAAGCCTCCAGAAGGTCTTGACAATACTCATTAGGGCCTGTTTCTTTAATTCGATCCCACTTCATATGATCACTAAGTCGTTCCGATTCCATATTTGTCATGTCTTCCTTAGTTTTACTCATCTCAAGAATTAATTGTTTCTCGAGATCTCTTCCCTCAAAACTGGAAGATTGTTCATTCACTCTATCTGCAAAAGGAGTGCTCTGGCTATTAGCATTTTCCAACTCTGGAATTTTGATATTCTCTTTAGTAACCTCCTCGTTTGTAGAATGCGAAGCATTATCCAGGATTATATCATCATCTGACCCTTCAGTACCTTCAGAAACATTTCCCAGTGATATGATTGTTTTATCAGTTTCCAGCTCCGTTTTTCTGCTCTTCACTTGCATATCCGTCGAACCATGTTCACCTATAATATCTTGTGAGTGGCTGTTCTTCTCTAAAGTTGTCTCACTTTCTTTTTTGATTGGGACTTCCAAATCTTTACTGCTTTCTATTTTTTGTTCCACTTGTTCTTCCTTCTTCACCTCATCATCCTTACTATTCTGAGTATCTGAATTATGGCTTCCTATTAAAAGAGAAGATCCATTTTCATGAGTCTTTTTGCCCCTTGATATGTTCAAACGAGAATTCAGCATCCTTCTCAGCCGACTGTGATTTTCTTGCCCAGATATTAATAAACTGTCTTCCGATGGTGTGCCAAGATTCTTGTTTGCCTTTTTTCGCTTTGATTTCTTTCTAATGTATTGTACAGCCTTTCTCTTTAAATCAGATTTCTCTTTGATCAGCATACCACCATAATCTGTCGAAATAATATTGGCTTCTGACCCTACTTTAGTCTTCGTATCTTCTGCATGTTCTTCGGCCTTTTCTATTTGCTTTTCCAATTGATCATCCCCGGCGATATTCTGTTTTGCATTATGAATTTCCTTTGCTTCTTCTTCCACGTTTGTTTTATTCTTCGTTTTGGCTATCTTGGCATCGATTACAACTTCCTTCTCGTGAATTTCCTTTGCGTCTCTCGTTATTTCTCCTTTCTGACTAACGCTACCTTTACGATGATGGTGGTGATGATGCTTCTTCTTTTTTCGTCCCTTCTTCGTCTTTTTCTTCATGCCTACATCTTCCTTTTCCGTTAATAAAAGCTGCTTGGCTGTCATGTTTATTGTTGCCATTTGTTTTAAAATTTCTTGTCGAACTTCCTCTCGAATAGCATTCACCAACTCTTCTCTGGTTTGCTGTGGTATTGCCACTTCATTCGAAGATGCTATTCTCTCTTTATTTACCACAGTCAACGCTTTGCTTGGTGGTTCCGGACCTTTCTCATACGTATCATTAAGTTTTCCTTTGTCAGAAAGCTGGGTATTATAATTGTCTTCATTAAAGTCCATACCAAAGTCACCGTCATCTGTTATCTCATTTGGAGGTTCCGATGGCAATTTGTCATTCGCGTCCGGTGGCTGTACCTGCTTAGAGATTTGTTCGTGATCCTCCTGCCTAGACATTTGTTCGTGCTCCTCAATTTCAGGAATTTGTTGGGGAGGTTTGGCATGCTTTTCTTTATCTTTTCCTAATTTGCTGTTAGATTTATTACTTCCACGAGTTGATGGCCTTGATTTATTGAAAAATGTTGATGGTCCACTTGCAGATGGCTCTATAAAAAAATCGCTTAATTCATTTAATGAGGAAGCTGGGATTTCCACAGACCTTTCAGGTGTTCCATTCTGGATATTTATATCCTCAAGATATCCCTCATCCGGTATTTCCTCATATGTCAAACCGTGTTCATCCACTTTCAACGAACTGTTGTTTAAATTTGTCCGCTTGGTTTCAGATGGAGGTATCTGGACATCTCCATGTGAAGGAGATTGTTGGTGTTCATTATCGGAGGCCAAATGGTCTTCAATGCCAATGTCATCCATTAAGTCAGGAGCTTCATTTGATCCCAGTCTGGGTCTGTCCAAGATGGTCGGCTCTTGATCTTGTGGATAGTTGGTTAACTTGGGTTTTTGTATCTCCTCTTTCTCTGTTTGAGCCTCTGCTATTGCCAACCTGTATAATGATCCACTATGCTCCGAGTTCTGTGTTGTATTCTCAGATGTGGATTCCTTTTCCAGTTGTTTCAATATATCCTGGTAATGAAAGATATAGCAGTCAGGATTTCTTTTACGATGTTCCTCGGCAACGTCATCTCCATTTTCCCAGCCTTCCAAACTCACTCCACAGTAGAGACAGGTAACTGCATCATCACCCTTGTCATATGATAAATAGTAAAAGCCGTTGTCCGCTAGCTGATCACTTGTGGGAAGACCGCGTTTCAACTTTGTTTTCACACGTCTGCTTGTCTTCTTATTTGTGTCTTCATCGAAAGGCCAGCCGACGAAAGATTTCTTTCTTATTTTCGATGATTCAATTGGGTCTTTGAACAAAGCATCATATTCCCAGTGGAAATCTTTGGAATGCTCGCATTCAAATCTCGCACAAAGGATACGGGCATTTGTACAATCAGGTGAATTGTGGGCATGTCGTAATATGGGTGGTTGTATTTGTAAACCATCACTCATCATGATCTTTTCACGCGGTATAGGCCAGCCATACTCTTTTTTTTTGCAGTAGTAACAAGTTACGCAATCATGATGTTGATATGTTGGATCATAGTAAAAACCAAATGAAGCCATGTCCTCTGGTGAATAGCTCTTGTTGTGAGGCCATTTCATCACTATTCCATTTCTTACACGTGAGTTGAAAGTGCTTTCTCTTTCTTTTATCGTGGAGTACTTCCGCACCCCACCTTTCGTCTTACCCTTTCTTGGCCCCATGGGTAAAAAATACACCAAAAAGTGGAAAACTGAAAAAAAAATGTCCAGCGTTCACTTTAATCTTGCTTAGATACGTTAAACGAGTTGTATTGTCTGAAGCTGTGGCCTGCTGCTAAGGTTAGTCAGTCGGTCAGTCCCTCAAAATTCATAATACGCGGTTCTACTATTTACCCATACAAGATGCATATTTTTCGCGTAGAAAAAAAAAGTTGTATGGATGAATGATCATAGATTCGTACGAGGTCAAATACTAAGATACTGAAAGGCATAGAAGGACCATTACAAAGGCCATCAGCATAAAAAATTGTCTAAAAAAATATATCAAAAACATCACAGAGAACATTTGATATTAAACAATCTCCTGCATTATACAAGTAAAGTCAGTTTCTTAAAATTTTGGCGAATGTATATATGCCCATAACATGAATTACCATTCAGCAAAGCTACTTCATTCCTCATCTTCTTCTTCGCCATCTTCCTCTCCATCTTCCTCATCTTCATCCTCATCTTCATCCTCTGATCCGGACTCTGCCTGATCCAGCCACACCAAAAATGGCTTGGCCGCACGTCTGATTTTCTTGCATGTTTGTTTTGGCACATATTTCTTCGTAACATGTGTTCCCCACTCCCTGATCACATCCTCAGACACTAAATCGTTCTGATATAACTGCATCAAAATTCTTGGAACCTGCGGCACAAGATCCATATGATCAGTACCGATCATTCTCTCAATACCCCCAAGCAGAGACTTTTCGTGCTTTGGAGTAACCAACAACTTGCTAAGCAGACCAGCATGCTCTTCGATCTCTTTCAAAATATCCTCATCAAAAATACACTGTGCAATAACTTCGACGGTCATTCTATCGTTTAAAATATCCATGCTCTGAGCCTTCTTGAAGATTTCCACATCGGATGGAATTTCATCTTCGTTCTTGAGTATCCATTCACCAAATTCCTCGTATTTCTGAGTCTCATCCTTGAGAGTAAGAGCATTGAGCTCACGTGCTCTGGCCTGAATTGCTTCTTCCGACATGTCCACAGCCCATTCATCATCTTTAACTTCAACCTTCTTTGATGGTGGAGCAACAGTATTTGCTAGTGTAGTAGTGGCTGCCGAAGGCTTTTGTTTTGCTGCAATATCGGAAATAGATCTTCCACCTCCAATAACATTGGCAGATGCTGTAGCCGATTTCTTCTCGGATTTAACATGATTTTGTGGAGGGTTTTTCAAGATGTATGTAACAAGCTTCAAACGTGGATCAACCTCGGTAACTTTACCACAAGCCTTACAATCTCTGTTTAAATGTCCGTCTGTGGTGACCTTCAAAATGGTCTCTGGGTTCTTACATGAAGGACACAACACAAATTTGTTAATGAAGCCATCCAAAACATCCTGTAGCTTAGTGGCATCATGGACACCATTCACCAAGTATCTGTCGTTTTTCTCGCTGATACTAGTCTGTGCACCCAACTCAAATCCAAAGTACTTGATCACATAAGGTGTTGGTCTATTTAATGCACGTGCAACATCGACTGCATTCAAAACATTGGTCTTTATACCATTACCTCTACCTTCTGTGATAGCCTCAATAGGAGGCATCTTATAACGGTAGAAAACATCCTTGTTATCCCTGCAAATATTAATCAACGACATTTTGTTTTTTGGTTGTATTGTTTTTCTGTTTATTTACCTCCTCTTGTCAATATGTTGATCAAGATCAGTCTGGTTTGGGTTTTGACAGTACAAAACGTTCCAAGTTTTTTTCTTGCTTTTTTTCGCTTTCCGTCCTTGTAAGATAGAATTGGTCTGCGAAAAAAAATGAAAAAATTTTTACACCACTAGATCGATTAGCGATAATAATTCGGGGCATTTTTCAGAGCCTCTGTGTAACTCTTACTGTAGTTTTTTCCCAAAGAGAGACGAAATAGTACCCAGCGGGCAAAGGGATTGTATGACAAAGATTGTAAATATACATCATGCATTTAAATACAAAAGCCTACATTAGTTATTTCTGCATGCTTTGATGGATATTAAAGTAAACTAAGAATAAAAGTCAAAAAAAAAGCATAGCCAGTAATTAGCTGGAGAACATGTAGCCAGACATGCTTACATCTAAAGAGATAGAGCAACAAGCTGCTGTGTGGTCCTCAATGCCTCGTATTTCACATTAGAGTTTGGAGAATTCATTAAATTCATGATTATTGCCTTACCTCCAGTTTTATCGAGAGCCCTAGCCGTTTCTGGAGCCTGCTTGATCATTTGTCCAATATCGGAGCACACGATCGTTTGATTTTGGTATAATCTCTTCAAGTCATCCGTCTTTTCGGAAAGCAATGCAACAATGTGCTTGAGTAATTTCCAGTCATTCTTCTTGAATTCATCAATATTCTCATACCAGAATTCTTCAGACTTATGGGATGGAGACCACACGAATGTCTTCGTGTTCAACTCGTTAGTATACTCATCAAAAGTGGTCAATGTAGTGACTGCTTCGTTAAGAATCTCAAGCATTGTGTTTAAATCATCCTTTAACTCACTATCAGCCCATTTTCTCTCTAATAGCTGCTTTGTGATCTCTAAACCAGAAGCAAGAAGATAATGCTTCACGACTTGTTCTTTCTTCACAGGATCTGACAAATTCAAAAGATTCAACAACGAATCGATTGCAAGTCTAACAATTTTCTCCTTGACCGCATCCTTCGATATGGAGTACAAAACCTCTATGATGCTTGGATAATCCTCATTCAAGTCAATAACGGCCTGCTCAATGAATGTAAGAAGCCAAACGGAAAGCGCTGTGTAGTATTTCATTTGTAGCTCACCTTCTCTCTCCACTAAAATCTTAAATAACGGTGGGAATAAAATCTTTTGTTGGCTCCAATAAATTTCTCTATATTCTTTAACCTGTAGAAGCTCCTTCAACAACTGAACTCCGGCGAATTTATAGTCCATACTTCCAGAACTTAAAAGCTTGGAAGCAATATAGCCGTACAATGGACCGATATGCTTTTCGTTACCCTGTTTAGCAGCTGCCTCGTCTGTTAACAATAAAGTCAAAACATAAGCAGCACAAAGTCTAATGCCTTCATCTTTGGATCCTAGTAGTTTCACCAATGGTTCATATGGAAGAGAGGTATCCAGGTGTGAAAGTGCTAAAACACTTTTTGCAAATTCTGTTCCCTTCAAAACCAAAGTGTCGATCATGCTGACGAGCACAAAGCGGATGATATCACTTTGTGTGTCCTTGGTAAGCAAGGATGCTATATTTTTGGCATAAACGTCTGGATTTTTGAGAATCAATGCAACACGACCTTTCACATCACCATAGTCTGAAACTTTCTTGAAGCATTCAGCTTCGCTCGCACTTAAGTAGTTGGCCTTTGCACAAGCACCCCATGCAATTGTTCTACTTCTTGCATTAATCAATATATCATTGATATTCTCTCCTTCTAACTTGAATTGAGGAAATTTAAGTTCAACGATTGACATCCTTGCTCTTTTTATTTCTCTCTCTATTATAAGATTTGTTGATTTTAAATATTGTATTTTTTATTATGAGGATCTGTAAGTCTTAAAGTATGTATCGAACATTTAAAATTGTATCTCTGTGGCAGCAGGATGCAAAAAGGTATGTTTTTTTTTTTTATCAGAATTATCGGAATAAATGCATTCGGCAGCACAATCAAACGTAATAAATCCAGCCTGTTTCTTTACCAAAAAAAAATGAAAGAAAATGTACGGATGGGAAATTTAGGGTCCCTCCACCTTACCTTTCTCTCCTTCTTCTATCTACTAATATCACCTAACTCAACATTCGTGTTCGATGATTCTCCGTTCCTTAATTCTACTCTGATTAAAATAAAACTTTCGGAGCGGTAAAAATAGATAAGGTTAGTTTTTAAGCCAGTATAGGTGTAACCTTTATTATTGAAATTTCTCCTACTAGGAAATTGGGAAATAAGGGATTTTACTATTGCTACTGGGTGCTTTTATCAAAGAAATCTTCTATTGAAACGTGTGCATTAATCTAAGCTGATATTTTATTGGAACCACCTGCTTAGGAAATGGATCTTTCTTACTTAAAACAATCACTTTGTTCCCGTGAGAGATATATCCCTTGATTTTTCGACTAAATATCAAACTAGCAAGTCGGGATTCTGTTTCTTCTTGTGTAAATATTCTCCCACTACTATAGCCCTCCGCCCTTGTAAACTGTTCTAAAGGTATAATATGCTTTTTCTCACCAACGTAGAGGTGTGCAGTCTTGTTGAACAAACGAAGTTCAACAAATGGTCGCATTCTAATATAAAATGAGTACACGTGACGTTTTAGTAGTAGAATTTGGATATCTGCGACCTCTTCATCAAATTGTTTTAAATTTCCCTGCTTCACGGCCTCAAAGATCTTTCTAAAGGTTATTGCAAGTGAGGGGTATCTTTCCCATAAAGTAGGCGAAGGAAGCTGACAATACATTAAGAAATTAATCGGCATGAGAAACAACAATATTGAGAGTTGGTTTTTGAATGTCTCTCCATTTTTAGGAGAATTCTGGGAATCAATAAGGGCATTGTTTAAAAGTTGTGCCGCATTTTCCAAATGCTCAAAGTTCATACACTCTACCATTGCCAGAAAGTATTTGTAGGTCACTGACTGTGATTTTGGCACACTTGATAAAGGGGGTAGGTTAGGTGAGTGCAGAAGAACTTTACACATGTTCTTAGCTGCATCAAACTTCTCAAACTTGATGTACGTTCTGAAAAGTTCGTTTGCAAAAAAATAAACAGCTATCTTCTTTTCTTCTGACTTGTCACTTAAACAAACCTTGAATGGCCTTTGAAGAACGTTCGCCAATTCCTCATCTAGCGAAAGTTGAAAATCTGCTCCATACTGCTGCCTCTTTTGTTTCTCTTGTGACTTCACATCCTCGTCGTAATCGGATGATTGAATATAAATCATAACAAGTTTCCTCAATTCAGTTGTCACCGTCATTAATGGTATGCATATCCATCGATCCTCATTTCGAGCTATCTTAGAAACTTCTGTGACAATTTTAGAAGAATATTTGATTGCATTCTTGAAATTCAAACTTTTCAATGAACTTAATAGGTTGAAATATCCATCTATAACTATTCCCCATTGATTGACCCCTTTGAACCAACCATTATTCCTCAATACTTCTAATGGTGGAAGCATTTTTATACTGTTGCTTTTTACATAATCCGGTATTGAATCTAAAGAACTTATTTTGTCTAAAAATGACAAACTTTCAGCTACAGCAGCCGAGTCATGTAAACGGATACACTTTCCAAATGTGAGAACATGATCGAGATATCGTCTGTGTATATCTGACATTGAAGGAAACGTAAATAATTCTATATCTGACGACAAGCAATATTTGAGTGTTTGACCTGCTATCTATCCTGGTATTTAACTAAATGCGAAATGGTAAGGTAGTGTTTGTGGAGCTTCAATGCTACTCTCGCTTCTTACGTACTATATATTTTACTTTTTCCGCGCGCACTATTTTCGTTTTTCGTTTTTCTGTACACAACCCAAACAAAAAAAGATCTACCTCATCTCTTAACTATTACCGAGCCAGTTCATGACTCTAATTAAAAAGAAACTACATCATTAATGTTCGAATGCACACAGCAGCAATAAAATTAGTTGACATTAACTTTTAATAAAATAGAATTGCGCAATTGACTCTTGGATCAAATTTATTCATTAAAAATGGCAGCCTTACCGTTTAAAAGTCGTAGTCATCATTCTCTTCATCTTTAAATCCCACAGAGAAAAGTACTATGCTCAAGTAAATGAGGAAGCCACCCGTTAAACTTAAAGCAAAGCTATAACCAGTAATAAGATGGCAATGATATAATGCCATTGGAAGACATGTACCGCTGACAACAAGTAAACCTGTAAGAAAATGGCAGAATTCCACTACTGGATTTCCCACCACTCCATCATCGTCAAAATCTCCTAGAAAGTTTGAATCATATGAAGAGGTGGCACATTTCGCTATGCTGTTCGGAAGGGATGCTATAAGGAATATGACCACAACCAATATTGGGAGCCAGTTATCAAATAGAGCACAACTTAGAATAATGTTGAGAAATCCAACTGCAATCAAAACACTAAGAAATATGAGTTTTATTAGTGAGCTCCTTCGCGACATATTCTGTACTTGTCTGTCGAATTCTAACGGCTGGGCTTGTTGATATTGCAAAGGGTCTGAATGCAATTGTGGAGGTGGACTGCTGAATAATAGCGAGAAATAAATTAGATAATGAATGCATCAAGTTTTTTTCTCCCTCCCTCCCCCTACTTATTTTAATTATTTTCATGAAATTTTGTCATGTGCCCTAGCTAATAAATACTAGGAACGGACAGGGCTAATCTGTACGGTTATCGCAAAATGATATTCTCATCAAGTTATATATACACGAACAAAACTAAAAATGTTATTTATGGGTTCGTTTAATTACAAGATCTTTAAAAAAAAGTGGGAAAAAATAAAAAGAAACAGAAAAAAGTATCGCCTGGGCGTAGATAGATACAAGGTATGTTTAAAAGAAAGCAACAAGCATATGAGAATTTTGCATTCTCACTCAGCTAACCGCTTCATTTAGACTCTGAGTCCTTACCCTTAGATCCGTTGTCAGCACCACCGTTGTTGTTCTGGTTCTGTTGGCTCTTGTACATCTGTTCGAACAACTTCAAGGATTTCTGTTGCAAGTCGTCCAACTGGGTCTTGATGTCCTTAACATCAACGCTTTCGCCAGCGTTAACCTTGACAACCAAGCTTCTCAATGAGGCAATTGCCGATCTGACATTGTCAGCCTCTGCCTTGTCAAGCTTGTCACCGAACTCCTTCAAAGACTTCTCAGTGTCATTACAGAGCTGGTCGGCCTTGTTTGCAGTCTCGATAGTTTCCTTTCTCGACTTGTCCTCCTCCTTGTACTTCTCAGCATCGTCCACCATCTTCTCAATTTCACTGTCAGTCAAACCAGAAGAGCCGGCGACAGTGATAGAATTGTCCTTTCCAGAGGCCTTGTCCTTAGCAGAAACGTTGATGATTCCATCGGCATCAATATCGAAGGTAACCTCGATCTGAGGAACACCCTTTGGAGCAGGTGGAATACCGGACAAGGTGAAGTTGCCAATCAACTTGTTATCTCTAACCAATTCTCTCTCACCCTGGAAGACTCTGATTTCAACAGAGGTCTGACCATCAGCGGCAGTGGAGAAGACCTGAGACTTCTTCGTTGGGATGGTTGTGTTTCTTGGAATCAATCTGGTAAAGACACCACCCAAGGTCTCGATACCGAGAGATAATGGTGTAACATCCAACAACAAGACATCCTTAACCTCACCGGATAAGACAGCACCCTGGATAGCAGCACCAATAGCAACGGCCTCATCTGGGTTGACGGACTTGGAAGGATCACGACCGAAGAGACTCTTGACGGTTTCCACGACCTTTGGCATTCTGGACATACCACCGACCAAGATGACCTCAGAAATGTCTGAGGTTGAAAGGCCAGCATCCTTCAGAGCCTTCTTGCAAGGCTCGATGGTTCTCTTGATCAAAGGATCGACCAACTTCTCGAGCTGGGACCTGGTGAACTTCAAGTTGATATGCTTTGGACCAGTAGCATCTGCTGTGATGAAAGGCAAGTTGATCTCTGTAGTAACTGTGGAGGAAAGCTCAATCTTAGCTTTCTCTGCAGCCTCCTTGATTCTCTGAATGGCCATTCTGTCCTTTGAAAGATCGATGCCACTCTGCTTCTTGAAGTTGTCCAAAATATAGTTGACCAAGCTGTTATCAAAGTCCTCTCCACCCAAGTGTGTGTCACCGTTGGTAGATTTGACCTCGAAGACACCGTTGTCAATATCCAAGATGGAGATATCAAAGGTACCACCACCCAAGTCGAAAACGGCGACAACCTTGGACTGGTCGGCCTTGTCTAAACCATAAGCCAAAGCTGCTGCAGTAGGCTCGTTGACAACTCTAGCAACTGACAGTCCCACAATAGCACCGGCATCTTTAGTAGCCTGCCTCTGGGAGTCGTTGAAGTATGCTGGAACAGTAACAACGGCATTCTTGACTGGCTTTCCCAAATAAGCCTCGGCGGTCTCCTTCATTTTGTTCAAAACAAAGCCACCAATCTGGGATGGAGAGTACTGTTTTCCTCTTGCCTCCAACCAAGCATCACCGTTGCTGTGCTTGACAATCTTGTAAGGGACCTGCTTCACGTCCCTCTTAACCTCAGGATCGTCGAACCTTCTACCGATCAATCTCTTGGTGGCAAACAAGGTGTTCTCAGGGTTGACAACAGCCTGTCTCTTGGCTGGAATACCAACCAATCTCTCACCATCCTTTGTGAAGGCAACAATGGAAGGCGTGGTTCTCGAACCTTCGGCGTTCTCAATAATCTTAGGAACCTTACCTTCCATCACGGCAACGGCCGAATTGGTGGTACCCAAATCGATACCGATAACAGTACCGGTAACCTTGTTCGAGTTGAACCTAACCTGTTTCTTGGCTATGTTTCTTAATGGTTTAGAAATAGCGGCAAACATTTCTGTACCTCTACTATATGCAAATGCGTTAATATAAAAATAGACTGTGCAAGAAAAGCAGTATACTGGAAAAAGAAAATATGTTAACTCAAAGTAAAAGAATAAAGCAATGTGCAAGTAGTCAAGAGGTGCGTTGAGTCTTGTTTTTTTTTAAGGGGTTGGAAATTTTATAAATTGCCGAAAACTGCTCTCCTTATTTTTTTTTCTTCGTCTCAAACCTTGGAAATTTTCACCACTTCATTAATTCACCCGCGGATTTCGAATAGCTTACCTTTTCTTTTCTTTGACAATAAAACACACTGTTCATTGCCGAAAAAAGCCTTATTTTATTTTTACTCGAACCCATTATGTGCTCGAACCCATGAGAAAAAGTTGGCTCTATTCAAATAAAAAAATTCTTACTCATTTTTCTTTTTTTATGGATAGGTCGCCCCCACGCTGGTCAACCCCGCCTTTAACGATATCTGCATCTGTCTATACACTTTTACTTTTTCACATTCAGATCTAAATTTTACTCAGTTGTTAAAGTCATCATTTTTAAATATTGTATTCGTGTAGCAAATATAATAATTTCTAGTTTGTATATATCGATCATATGCACTTGTTTTGCAGCTCTATGCAATAGCAAAGGGAGAACCCAGTCAAGTGTATATTTTGCTGGAAGATTCTATGACGCTGAGACATCAACCCACCCTCGGTTGTGTTATATTTTTTCTTCCGATTTTCCCCCGGTCAACCGACGCGTCGAAATTGCTATGCGGGGTCCCTCCGTCTCTTTTAGTTTGTAATTTCCACACCATATACATTGGTACGGCATCCTTCCATTGGTTTGGAATTCCCCCTGCTTATGTGAGCTTTTGAGTCGCTTTCAAATTCTGTAAGTCAATTGATCTGTTAAGATTGTGTATTCTTACCAAACGCACCTTGTCAATTGCAACATACTTAATGCCAGCAATCGCTTTATCCAATTTCTTGACCCCTTCTACTATATCTTCTAATGCCATAGGGTTTTGTGATGCGTCATTCAGAATTCTTGCAACCTGAGTCATTGTGAGGCTTTTAATCTCGCTTCCAGGTGGACACTCAGTATAAAATGCATTGTAGATCATTTCTAATTTTGAATTTATAAATCTTTGCTTTCGTCTATGTAGCTCTCTTTCTATACCAACATTGTTTCTTTCTTTATTTCTTATCCGCTGTAAAATTGACTCTTTATTCGATGACATATTAGACGCTCTTTCATGAAATTGAAATTTAGTTTCCTCATTTTTCACAATAGCTTTCTTTCCTATTTGGCTAATTCCTATATGTTTATCGTTATTTTGAAGCTCCTGCTTAAACGTCATTAGGTCCTCAACACTTCGATTGGAACCTAATTCATTCATCTTTGTGTCAACAGCCTGTGAGAATAATCTTAGCCGAGGAAGTAATCTCATCAATGGTGAATTTTTCAGGATAGTACCATTGTTTTTAGAGCTGATGTCGTATAAGCTAATGAGCATGTTTTCATTTATATCTGCATTCATCGTAAGCATCTTCACGTCGTATGATTCTGGAAATATAGATTTAATCAATAAGATTTTTTCGACATCTAATTCCGGCAACTGCTGTTGGAGCTCCTTTAATGTGTACTTCCTTGATTCGTGGCTTCTTTGAGACTCAATAGCCATCACAGTGTCGAGTCTCTTAAAGCAACCGATTATTGAATCCCTAAAATGACTCCGCTCCATGGTTTTAACTGTTTAGAAGCCTGACTTTTTGTTGTCGTGTTAGAAGTTGAGTATGAAGCATAGAAAAATTGGGCCGTGTAATAAGGACCTATTCAATCCAGGATAATCAACTTCATGATTACACGTGAAAAAAAAAATTAAGTCCACATTATAGAAAGCGCCAAAAAAAAATTACAAGCGCTCGCTCGTCTACATCTAATACGAAATCTAAGATCTCCTTCTTTCTAATGGTGTTATATTGTATCGATTTCTATACTCTTAGCTCTTGTGCTCTAGCATTGCAATCTTCGATAGCATGCATGCCAATTGGAGAAATGTTGAAACTCCATCTAGGATTCTCATATGAGTAAATCCTATGAGTCGAATAACTTCCAACCTTTTTTCTTCACTTAGTTTGTACATAGTTTTCATCACCCTAAAGCTCACAGTTATAATGTCAATCGCAGAATATCCCTTATCCCAAAGTTGTTTCAAAACATCCAAACTCTCGTCAATTTTACCCTCCGTAGCAAGCATTAACATTTTTGAGATCAAAAGGGGATGTGGTGAATCCACAATCTTATAAACATTTTCGGCATTCACTAAATTAAATCCGTAGTATGTACTCTGAAGATTGTTAATGGCTTGTCTCATGTCTCCTTCGGCTGTGAATATCAATGCTGCTAATCCATCCTCCGTAAATTCAATTTTTTCTTTATCCACGATTCTCTGGAGCGCTAGAAGAACTTCCTCATCCTTTAACCGACTAAATCTAAGAATTGCACATCTACTCTGTATTGGTTCAATTATCTTGCTACTTTGGTTGCATGCAAACGCAAAACGCGTAGTGTTTGAGTATATTTCCATTGTCCTTCTCAAGGCCTGTTGTGCACCAGGTGTCATGGAATCAGCTTCATCTAGCACAACTATCTTCTCTCTATTTGGGGGTAGTGAAACCTTCTTCTGTGCAAATTGTTTGATCTGGTTTCTCACCACATCAATTCCACGATCATCGGATGCATTCAATTCTAAGATTGCATTTTTCATTAGTTTTTGATCATCATGGAACAATTCACGAGCTAAACACATGATAGACGTTGTTTTACCGATACCCGGAAGCCCGGAAAGAATCATATGTGGCATATTTCCTTGTTGGGCAATTCTCTCTAAAGATTCTATGGTGTCTTTATTTCCCACCACATCTTTGAGGTATCGAGGTCTATATTTTTCCACCCATGGAAGTTCAAGATCAAGAGGATATTTGGTAGCCGGCATTCTTCTTTTTTTCTATATAAATTCAATATGTTTGTCCCCTGTATTTTTTTCTTGCTTCAATCACCGTACTTTGTTTTATACTGAAAGTTAAGTAAGTAACTTAGAGTATTATAGCAGACCCGATGTAACAATTAGTGGTGCATTTTTTACGCGCGGTCGGGATTTTTACTTTCGCGTGTTGGTCGCTCTGATTACAGAATTTTTCACTTACCACCTTTAGTATTTAGTTGAGGTGTATTCATACATATTTTTAGTATTTATCGGAGATATATTCATACATATTTATAGTACAAATCTATATTGCCACTCTCACTGACTAGAATGCTTCCTTTTTGAAGAACCAGCACGGCTTGAGTTCGATTTCCTCTTATGAACCAGAGAGGTGAGATCATGCACTAATGGCTGCGCTTTTTGCTTGGTGTTCAATGATGACGATGGCTGTTTGGTAGCTAAAGCCGGTTCCTTCGGTTTCTTAGCTGTAGAAAGTTCACCAAGAATTCCTTTCATTATAATATCTTTTTCAGCCTTAATCTTCTTATTTCCCTTCTCAAGATCGTAAAGACGTTGTCTCATTTCTTGGATTAGGTCCTTATCAATATGCTCACCCTGACTCTGTCTTTTTTTGATCGTTTTAAGAGCTTGCTTCATTGCATCTATACTACCTTCTAAATCAGAGAATTCCAATGCAAGTGATAATTTATAGAAACCCTCTGTAAGGCTACCTGATGCAAATGGATAAAGTTCCCTTCTGAGCTTTATCATTGAGTTCAAGTCTGAACCCGCTTGAGCAAAATTATCTGTCTCTAATGATATATCTCCCAACAAAGCATAAACATCCGCTAACTTCTTTTTCAAACGAATAATCTTTGGTTTTCCTTTGAGCTCATCATCATCTTTATCCGATGTCAGATAAGGAACAACCAATTTCTCTTTACTTTCTTTGGACAAATTCCGTATTTTCTTTTCTAATATTGTTCTTGTTAGGTCTAAGATATCCCATGCAATTTCGAAATCTGATTGCTGCGTACTATTCTCTTCATCATCGCCCTCTTTTTCCAAGTTATTTGTGTTTTTGCTCTCGTCTTGATTGAGTTCATGCTCATTATCCGACTCTTTAGCCGTTTCTTCCTGTTCTTTTTGTTGCACTGCTTCTTCTTCTTCATCCTCATCCTCAGCCAATATATCGTTAAATTGCATCATTCCTCCATCTTCACCTATCTCCTCCTTTTCACTGCCATCACCATCAGTGCCATCCTTCTCATTGTTTCCTCCCTCCACATCCTTCTTCGTCTCTTCCAATTTTTCATCTGCAGCCTTCTTACCTAGCACGTCACTACTTGCAACAGCATTCTCAAATAACGACCAACCATACAAGTAAAGTAGATCCGGGTCATCTTCATCTATATCTAAGTTATTTAATTCGCAAGCCTCCGAGTATAATTCAACCGCCTGTTCATACTGTTTAGCAGCCATCGCAAGAGCACCTTCATTCAATACCTTTGTTATTTCTGCTGAATACTTTGTGTCTGACATGATTGTACTATTTATCTTTTCGATGAATAAAAGTCAAGTTCCTGGTTTTCTGTGAGCACGGTCAGCAATTACTTGTAAAATATCGGGGTATATGTGTGTATGTGATAAAGAACTAACAGCAATTTCCAAAATAAACAAAAATCTATCCCTTTATGATATGGTCAATAATATCACAGTCTATAAATGGCTAGGAAATTTATATATATTCGTATCTGGTCGAAGAAAATAAGCACAAGTTGGTAGATATATCGTGAATGTTTTGAAATAAGTTTAGCAAAGACTTGTTTGAAATTTTAATACATCTTTTTTCGCTCAGCGTTCCCCCATTACCTTTCTCTCATGATTGGGATTAATCATATTTTTTTGGAGTCCATTTGCTGCAGCAATTGCTACTGTATTTTCCCACAAAGTACACAGGCCCTAAAAATTGTGTCCACGCATCTGGGTATAGCTGACTAGCGAGTCCGCACGTTTTCGCGTATCAATGCAGAGTTGAGGAAGGTAAAAAATACGTTTTTTTTCTCTTGGTGTTTTTGTTTATATACATGATATGAACGCGTATCGAGTCACACTGACAAGCGCCCGGCCAAACTAAAATTTGCATCCAACTGCCAATCGTCTATTTTAACGCTAAAAAATCCGAACGAAATTCATGGAGATTGTAGTAATTAAAACATTTTATGATCAATTGTCTTTCATATATGAAAAATCCGGAACATAATCATAGCAATCTAGGAATTGGCAGTATAAAAGTAATATATGTTTATATTAATTAGGTCAAGAAATCAATCACCTCTATTTTCTCTGCGGAATAGTCTGATCTGGCATTCCTTCTCATTGATCTGAGAATTGTTTGGAAAATATCTCTCGCTAACTTCAATTTGGAGCAGCGAGGAAAGATATCTAAAATCAGGCTTTTTCTCACTTCTTGTTTTTTTTCGTTTGTTTTTCTCGATCTCATTCTCTCTTTCTTCATATTTTATTTTATTTTGATTCTATAAATATTTTCTCCCTCCTCTTGTTCCAATCATACTTCAAGACTTAGTTTTACTTGTCAAGAGATAATCCTAAATTATATTCATTAAAGCTGGTTGATTTATTGGCAATAATTACGTTGTGTATTTTCAAACCATGACTACAGATAGTAAGTATATTAGAATTGTTTCTCTTTCCCCTTTCACTTTTCTAAGAGAGGCCATTATTGGTCGTACGAAGCCCCGAAATTATACTCTTTGGCTTTAGCGTTAAAAAATGGATAGAGACAGGTCTTCTGATACAATATTAGTATTGAGCAGTTTGTACTAACTTCTGATTATCCACTTTTCTTCTTAGAATCTTCTGTCAGTGTGAATGCTGATAGCTCTTCATTTGCCGCCAGTGCCAACACGTCATCGCCTGTCCCAAATTCTTCCAGTGGAAATCAGGATCAGTACGCATCAAGTGCAGAGGGAGTTTCGGATACTTCCAATTCCAAGAATGCAGCTTCCGTGAGTGTCGATGGATCCGAAGATGCTGAAAGCAAAACGGCTACAACAGATGCTTCTGGAAAATCTGCAGCTAAGGCTCCAGTTGAGCATAAAGTCCCAATTATCAAGCGGAAATTGAATGGTTATGTTGGGTTTGCTAACTTACCCAAGCAATGGCATAGAAAGTCCATTCGTAGGGGATTCAGTTTTAATTTAATGGTTGTTGGTGCTAAGGGACTTGGAAAATCTACTCTGATCAACGCACTATTCAACAAGCAGTTGTACAAGGTTGACAGTGCTCCAAAGTTTTCCTACCGCGATCCAAATGAGCCTGTCCCTGTTACAATTGAAACAGTCAGCTCTGAAATCGAAGAGAATAATGTGAAGTTGAATCTCACTGTTATTGATTGCCCTGGATTTGGTGAAAACATCGATAACACCGAAGTTTCATGGAAGCCAATCGTTGACGAGATTGATCGTAGGTTTGATGAGTACTTGGAAGAGGAAACAAAGGTAAATCGTTCGACTGTTGTCGACAATAGAGTTCATGCTCTGCTTTACTTCATTGAGCCTACAGGACATGCTTTGAAACCCCTCGATATTGAATTCATGAAGCAAGTGCACGATAAGGTGAATCTTATCCCGGTGATTGCTCGCTCAGATACTCTTACCGAGAAGGAAGTTGAGAGCTCTAAACAGATGATCCTGGAAGACATCAAGAACCAGGGTATTCGTTTGTTTACCCCACCAATTTATGAGAATGATGATGATGAAACTGTTGCATCTACAAAGGGAATTTCCGAAAAAATACCATTTGCAGTTGTGGGATCCACAAACTACATTCAGACTTCAGATGGACGTACGGTTAGAGGACGGTCATATCCTTGGGGTATAATTGAGGTGGATAATGAGGAGCATTGTGACTTTGTTAAGCTGAGACAGCTTTTGATAAGAAACTTTATGGAGGAGTTGAAAGAGACTACCGGTAATTCTTTGTATGAAAGGTACAGAAGCGAGAAGTTGGAAAAGTTAGGAATAAAACAGGATGATTCCGTCTTTAAGGAGTTCGATCCAGTGTTGAAACAGGAAGAGGAAAAGCAGCTTCACGAGGCCAAGTTGAATAATATGGAGGCTCAAATGCGTTCGATCTTCCAACAGAAAGTTAGTAGAGAAGAAAAGAAATTGCAGGAGACGGAGGCTGATCTTTTCAGTAAGCACAAGGAAATGAGGGAAAAGTTGTTGAAGCAAATCAAATTGTTGGAGGAAAAGAAGAAGGATCTTCAAAAGGCCCCTGTCAAGACTGTCTCTCCAAAAGGATATTCTTCCCCACAACCCAATGCCCAGAAGCAAAGAAAGGGATTCCTTCGCTAAGTTCCAACGGGCGTAGAGAACTAGTTCCGGAATGTATATAAGCTACTGAAGGTATCTCATTAGATAGATATGTCGCTGAAGAATTTGCTGTCATGTTTTTTTTTTTTCAAATGTGATTTGTTTATCTTTATATATATGTTTCTTGTTTCCCAGTTTCGAGTATGCATTACTGTCCCCTTTTCTCTTTCATGTTCATCTTTTTATTATCATCCTCTTTCTAAACGAATGATCGAATTCATAGCTATCGTTAAATTCTGCTCTAGTATTCTTCAAGTCATGTTCAACGATGTTTTCGAGTCTTCTTATGAGGACGCATAATTCAATGTACAGATGGATGGTTCTCGAAGATGTGTTGGACTACAGGAGAATTTTAAATTTTCGAGGCGATTTTTCAGGCTCATATAGATCATTTATTTGGTACACCCCCGCCCCATAATTTGAGGGTGCCTTTTTTTTTATCCGCCCTAGATCCTGTTATTACAGTTTATATTGGTAAACATTCTGAACTCTTACTAAAGTAACATAACAAATTAAGGTTATAAATTAGATCTCTTCCTCCTGATTTCCAACTTCTTTTGAAAGGTAATTTAAATTTGCCAGCTTGCGTGCATCTTCCTAGCCTTCAAAAGTCAATTGTTGTTCTTCTAAAAAATGAGTGCGGGAAGTGATTTGTATGAAGTGTTAGGAGTCCCTCAAGATGCAACGCAAAGTGAAATAAGGCGTGCATATAGGAAGCTTGCACTAAAGTTTCATCCTGATAAAGTTTCAGTAGAAAAAAGGCAAGATGCGGAGATAAAATTTAAGGATATCACACATGCATATGAAATACTAGGAGATGAGGATAAAAGAAGAGATTATAACCTGTATGGTGAAAGAGAACCCGGTTTAGGATTTGATGAGGACGATACAGAGTTTAGTTACAAGCCATCTCCATTTGCGAATGCTGCATTTAATGGTAGCGGGTCTTTTGATTTTTCGCCGGATGACTTTGCCAATTTTTTTAATGGTATGGGTATGGATATGAATGATGACTTTTTCACCAGTATGGGCAATGGATCACGGGCGAGACAAGCCAAGCCCCCGCAAAATGGAACTGGCAAGGCGCGAAAGCCACCAAAACCATCACCAGATGCTGAACGGAATGATGCTGGAAATGGAAAAACGATGGATGCGCACTTTAATGTTAGATTGTCCCTTCTCGACCTTTTCAATGGTAAGGTGGTCAAGTTGTCCGAAACACGTGACCGAATATGTGAAAAATGTAATGGAACTGGTTTAAAGAGAAAAGCAGTCGAAATAGGATGTTTGGAGTGTAATGGCGTTGGTTACATGAAAAAGTACAGACATATCAATGGAATGACTCTTGTTCAAACGATCCCCTGTGAGAAATGCAGTGGTGCCGGAGTATATTTCAGACCAAAGGATTATTGCAAGCATTGTAGGGGCAGTGGTCTTATTAAAGAATCTAAAATCTTGGAATTTAATGTTCCAAAAGGTTCCCCGAATAAGGGGACGGTTGTTCTGCCTGGAGAGTCGGATGAGGTCCCAGGATTAAAAACGGGAGATGTCATACTAAATTACGAGCTTGAGTTGAAACCACTAGAAAAAAGATTCCAACGGCAGGATAATGATTTATACACGAAAGTAAGTGTTCCGTTAGTGGATGCTCTGTGTGGATTTAATCGCTCAAATTTTGTCAAATCGTTGGATGGTAGATGGTTGTCCATAAGCATACCCCCTGGTAAAGTTCTAAGACCAGGAGATTGTATTGTGATACCCAATGAAGGAATGCCTGTTATGGACAACTATATTGGACGGTGCGGCGATTTATATGTTGGCATAGATATCGAGTTTCCAAAGGATAATTGGGCACTCGAACGCAATGATTTTGCCAAGTTGAGATCGATTCTTGATATAACATACGGATCAGAAAGACATAAAGATGTTACTGAGGAAGATACTGAGGCCACAAAAATTGCATACAAAATTAAAGAAAAAGACGAATTGCCATTAGATTTTAATAGTTTCAATGCCAATACAGAGGTCAAAAATATAGGCACTGAGAAGAGATCCAAGGGATGGTTCAGTAAATGGTTCTAAGCGCATACTTTTACTGCAAAGTTATGTCTTTCGGCAGAGATATCATTAAATGGTGTCATGTCGTACATACTTTTATTTTCTCCTGTTGAAACTCAAACTTTTCATATACATAGACTGTACAGTAATAATAATATATTATTTTTTTAATCAGTAATTGTCAGATATTTCATAACAGTTCCCATATCATGTGCTATTAGTGGTACCATTCAGTTCTTACTTTCACATCACTTTTAGAGCCGTTTAGGTTTAAAGTTGCCACGATTTCCTTCATAGTAATTTTTTATTTCCTCCAACTTCCTTTCTTCCGTTTCCTCTCCGGATTCCGGAAATTCCAGCTTTAGCTCTAGTCCCAAGCCACTTGAGTCTGCTGTGTCATTCGCTTTATCATCAGCATCATCACTAAGATTTGGATTCATAATATCCGATAGCATCTTCTTACCCTTGTTATTTTGCTCCTCAATTAAGTCCGAAAGATCCAACTCCAATGGATCTTTAAATTTGTCCAAAGTGTCCTTCTGGATAGTGTCACTTTTGGAAAATACAAAATTTAATAGATCTTTTGGAACCGGTTGGTATCCATCGGGAGTTTCAGCACTATCATCTCCAGATCCTTGGGGTACAATCTCAATCTCATCATCATCATCATCATCAGTGAGCTCATCAAAAGCAGAAAAATGTTTCGCTGTTACAGAAGCGGTTAGGTCGACTGTCTTTTCTTTCAAAGCCTCTCTATTTCCAAATGGTAATTCAATTTTATCCAAATGTTTACGGTGTACCCGATTTGCCTCTGGTGAATTCCGCGGCACTTTCAATTTTGTAACCCCAACATTTTCTTTCTCATCAAGCGTACTCTTAAGCTTGCTTGAACGCAAGGCGTCCGCACGCATTGTTCTTCTCGCTTTATTGAAATTACCTGCATTTCCGTTGTTGGTGTTTTTGTAGCTAGTGAATAAGTCCGGCCTAGTACTGGCTGTTGATAGTAAAGAGCTTCTGGAAAGAATGGAGTTTGAAGATTTTGTTCGTAGCGCCGTTTTCTTGTGTACACTAGTTAAAGGATACCTTGATGTTTCATGAATGTGAGGCTGTAACGAATTTCTAGAAGTTCTCCCACCGGAATATATCTTATTCTCATGTTCATTCGTTTGTTGCTTCAACTCGGACCTCAAATTATTCTCCTTATCTATGTTCTCGGCATATTTCCTATTCCCTTGTCTCTCTTGACCTCGGGATTTTGTTGACGGCATTTCCGTGTTTTTCTTAATATTTTTCTCCTTTGTTCCCAAGTATTTTTTTTTGTTTAAATGGTCTCTATCTATTGTAATTTCATAAGCAATTTTAGGCTTCACTTCTATATATTTATTCCTGTTTGATAGATTGCGGGAATAGATTCGTCTTGAGTTACCTCGAGGAGTTAAACGCTTTCGACAATGTTCACTGTAAACAAATAAATGACAAAAGCGCGATCAGAAAAATAATTGTGCAGAAAATCGCTGTATGGCACAGCCGTGATTTTGTTTGACTTGAAGAAAAAAAAAGTGGAGAAACCATATTCTCTCGGACTTGATACGGGTTCTACAGTAGAGTTTGAAAGAATAGTTAGGATTAGTTGAAGGCATTGGCTGCATATGATTTGTGGATCGGACTATATTATCAGATCATTTTACCGCTCGTTGGTGCGGGAAATTTGTAAATGTCCGTTGGATAAAGTTACGAAGCAAAGGCTACATCATAATGTTCATAAGAGATTTTCGCACAAGTTTAAAATGCTTGGTTCAGATAAAAGTGCGCTTCACATTCAATTAGAAGAAGGTAAATGCTTGCTCAATAAGCTAAAGTCTGTGACTAATAGTCGAAACCCGGATGCGATCAAAAGTCTCCTTAAGCTGTCATATATATCTTCTCCATCTTTGAAAGCACGATGTCCCAGATGGCTCAGTGATTTTCTCCTCTGCAAAAGCATAGGAAAAAGGAAAAAGGAAGTCATGCTTCAAAATTACGGGGGTATTTTAAAATTTAAGCATGTAATGGATAAATTTTCATTGGATGCTGGAATGAAGAAGACCTATTATGACAGTTTTGCAAAGAAGATGGCCGATTCTACGCCAACAAGCCAGCCCATAGAACTAATATTTAATAATGTGAAGCATCCACTTCAAACAGAATCCATTCAAGGAGAAATAACAGATGATGTCCGCCTATTGGCAAAATTTAGGAATGAGTTTGATAAAAGGATGGAAACGAAACTTAAGATTCCCTCCCTAACTATAAGTCTGCTGCCTACTAGATTTGGGGAACCCCTACCAAAGGTTCGATTGGTGAATATCATGATGAGTAGACTCATAAATATTCAAAGATTCTTTTTGCATTACAGCCCAATATCCATCAGAGATATGACTTATCTTGATAATTTGAATGATAACGGTTTTTTTGATTTTCATCAGGATCTTCTTCGAGGTTACAAATTGTTTACAGAAGATTGTTATGCTGTTACGGATGACGCTAATATTTTGACTTCACAGATGAATAATCATATTTATATTATGCCTCATAACTTAAGCAGCATGTTTGAAGAAGATTTATGAGTGTATTGGTTTATATCTGATATTATAGCTAATATTCTAGTACTTCATAATGCTTCCTCTTTTTGTCTAGCAAGGCACAGCTTCGTCTATCCGGATTGTTTGTCAGAAAAGTAGCGATATTATCATTTTGATTATCTGTGATTTCCATTCTATCTATGATACTAGTTAGCACATCCTTCTCACTCAGTATTGAGTTACTCTCCTTGCTTAATTGTAGTAAGGTTAATGTTGCGCTCGTATTATGTGGTACAAGTGTAAGAATTTCTTTTGAGGAGTTCATTGATCGTGCCTGTATATTATCTGTCGAATTATCAATGTTGAGAATACAGTTTGATATTGCCGCTTCGGTGGTTGTATTGAAAACCAATGTTTCAATTTTTGTTCTTGAGCATAGCGTGACAATAAGGCTGTCGTCATCCATGCATAGCTCACAACTAGAAATTTGAGTCAGTTTGCTGTCAAACGTATATATAATTTTTGATGACATTTGTTCCCTCATTTTGCGCTTCACGTCACCAAATACTTGTTTCAACGTACTGTCTAGTGACATGTACAACTTTTTCACTTCCTCATCCTTATGCCTCATTGCTGACTTGTTTGATATTGAAAGCAAAAAATCGATAATATCTGCTGTCTTTATTGGCTTCGTTGGTTTTTCATCCTCTGTTACCTCCTGAATAATACCACCAAACCAATCCATAACACTTTCAAAATTTTTTTGCTCCTCGTTCAATAGCATCATGTACTTATAGCATGATTTCATTATAGAACTTGTTATTTTAATAGCTGAATCAATCTTTTCTTGTTGCAAACCAAGCAGTTCGCTTGTTTCCTCCCATTCTGATAAACCCTGAAGTTCGGTGAGATGAACTAAAATATGCTGTAAAGCAGGTATTATGGAATAAAATAAAACCTTTCTGGAACCTTCAAAATGCTTTTTACCTAATTTTAGCCAACGCTTAATTCCACGATCACCTAAATAATCAGTCAGCCATGTTTTAGTGGCATTTGATAGTGAACCCGTCAATAGTAAATCATATAAGTCATAAACAGGGTCGTTGTTCCGTTGACCTTTATCATTTTCATTTATTTCTCCTTTTAGGAGATCAATAATTCTGGTTGTATAATCTGCAAATGGTTTGTGATCTACCTTCATCTGTTCTATATGCGTCTGAAGCCCATTTAAAAGTCCTATAAGTGTTGAACAGCTTCGAGAGATCAATGGTAGTTTTGAGCCATATTTCTTAACAAACTTGATATTTAGCCTGTATATTTGAAACGTGCCTTTGTTATTGTTTTGAGTCAATATAAAATCGGAGGATAGGTCGTAATTGGAAACAATTTTGACAACCTTTTCATTTTCAATTGGCAATTGATAGTTTTCAACAGTAAACACACCAGATAAAACTAAAGAAGTTAATCCATCAAGTGAGCAAACCAAAAGAAAATCTAATGTTGATGATGATTCATCGTCCAGTGAAATTTCATCATCGATCGCAATGTTTTGATCCGATAGTTTTACTAAGGAATCCTTTAGATGGATATCAAACAATTCAGTGTATGGTGAATTTTTATGAATTTTATCAGTAATTATTTTAATGCTTGACCAAATGCATACCCCAACATGATGTAGGTTGTATGACTGACCAATGTGAAAGGATATCACTGGTTTCCCGTTTTCCGCATCAAAAAGGGTAACCTTTCCAAGATTTGATATGACAGCAAACAGTTTACCATCGGGCCTCCAGCACAACTGTGCGATTGATTCGTCTTTTTCATCATCATATTCCAAATCTAAATCCCATACCTTCTCATTATTCAATCGATAAATCCATATTGTATTACTATTGAGTTGAAACGAAATCAAATCCATTTTCGGGCACAATTCAAAATTTTTGGCCGTACAAAGGTTCGATGGAAGAATCCCCTTGGTTAGAATCTTAAATTTTGCCATTCCTTATTTTCATATATTTGTTGTTTAACTATACTAACCGATCTCCAATGTTCTGTCCATCGATGAGGATCACTTAACGCATAGAGAAGACAAGATGTTACGCAAGAAGATTTTGGAATCATCGAACAATCGACGGAGCGCGAGGGATAGAAGAAATGTGGAGAAAAAAAAAACCTATATATGTCAATCGAACTATCAACAGGGTTAAAAATGCCTAATTTCTTCCTTTGTGCACTGAAGCTATCAGAAGTTGCAATTTCGAGTAGCACTGGTTGAAAAATGTTCAAAAAGAGACCAATTATAAAATCATTTTCTAATCTTCGTAATTCTGAACGGAGAAAATTAGTGAAAGCCACGATTACTGACTACACTTTACCCGAGTTATCATTGTCTTCGAAATTTCTTGAGCAGTATCTTTTTCCAAAAGTCATTGAAAAGGCAGTATTCAAAACAAGAACTGTTGCGGGTACTATATATGTGGATAAAAATACTGGAAAGCCGATTTGGTTTGAAACAAGAGATTCTAAGCGTCTTAGGCCCACTCTTTATACCCTTTGGAAATCTCCTTACCTCCTTCCCATTGTGCACACACCAGCAGATGTGGTCAAGCGTTTAATTAATGGTGCTGATTTAATGATCCCCGGATGCATTCCACCATTTGATTCGGAACTAGTGGAAGGCGCTTTAGTCTCTATATCTGCAATAGAATCCCCAAAGGTTATTGTTGCTATCGGCTATTGTGAAGTCAATCTTGCTGGTCTTACGAATGTTTCAACACTCAGTGGAAGAGGTGTGAAAATTATTCATTGTTATAACGATGAGCTATTTCGAATCGAGCAAAAGCTTGAACCTGATCCGCTCCCGCATGACTATGATATAACTCTTCCTGTTGACAAGGCTAAGTTACTTGTTTTATTGCAAAGTCAGCAGAGTGAGGATGATGATGGCTCTATAGAAATACTTAATAACAATAAAAGAGAGCATGAAATTAATGAAAACAAGGATGAATCGGGTGGGGATAATAAGACAAAACATTTGAATCATAGCGATGATGAGAATGGTTATCAACTTTCCGTGGAGGATGTTGATGATTTCTTCATTCGTGCAGTTGTAAGTGCTATCGCTCAGGACAAACTAGAACTACCGATGAATATTTCAACATTTATTTCTGCACATGTTCTTGAAAATCTGCCCCCAGTTAGTTCGGATATTGTTAATATGAAAAAGACATCATGGAAAAAGCCTCTCAAGTTTTTGCAGGCAATGCAAAGTGTGAAACTTCTTAAACTAAAAGGCAAGGGTACCAATGTTATGATTACTGAAGTTGCCGGAAAGGAGCATCCAAAAATTGCCAACTTTGAGCCATACAGAACGGTAAAGCCAAAAAAGAATAGGACGAAGAACAGAGAGAACACTGTTTCACCGGATTCGGTTATAAATGTTTTCCAACTCTATTCTCCAAGGTCTTGCACTCGTGAGTTTTTTAATAAGCTCGATGAGAATTTTGATCAATACTATGAGGCGCATGATATACATGTGCTTTTGGATACGTACATCCGAAAATTTCATCTACCTTTACCAAGTGATAGGAAGATAATAAGAGTGGATGAATCCTTGCGAAATATGGGTGTTAAGGGTGAAAGAGGTAATTTAGTCAAGAGAAATTGTGTTTATTCAATGATAATGGCACATAAAGCAAACTTCCAGCCTTATTACAAGATTGAGAATGCACTGTTGGAAGAAAATAGTATAACAAGGACAAAGGGAAAGTTAAGGAAAGGATTTCCACCAAAAATTAATGTTGGTCTCGAACTTAAAATTGGACGTAAAGTGATGACTGCAATATCTGGTCTTGAGCCCTATGACATTGAACCGCAAGATTTGGCTGCTATTCTTAAGAATAAATGTTCTGGATCGACAACGATCTCTAAGCTTGATGATTCGCAAGCAAAGGTCTCTGTACAGGGATCTCATATTCAAAATGTTCAGGAAGTTTTGACAAAAAAATACTCAATTAAAGAATCATGGATTAATATTCTAGGTACCCGGCGGATTCATAATCGGATGAAGCGTTGATATTTGTTATATTCTTTCTTTTGTACCATACAGTTATATGTACGATCATTTCCTTTAATCCAGAACACCCACACGTCTTCTTTTCAATCTTGTCATAGATATAAATTACACACCTACTTTAAAAAAGCTCGCATTAGCTGGGAATTTTAACGAAATTTGCAAGAAGTTAATAATGTAAGATGATGATCCTGATCATTTTCAGCAATTTATATTTCTTGTCTTGTTTCATAGTCTTATTTTCTCATAAATTACCTTCATTCTCTGGAAATCATATGAAAAGGCATATATTGATACGTTGAAAATCACACGAATGTCTTAAATCTGCAATAAAATATGTAATAATTGGAAATGATAACAAGGTAGGATTAAACATGTATTCAACAATAGGACATCAAGAAGGAAAGAAATATCTAGATAGGAAATACTTAGAAGCGACAGATGCAGTCGTACAAGATAGAAAAATCAGATTGATAAACATTAAAGGCGAATTCAATCCAGCAGACATGTTAACCAAATCATTGAAAAGTATATTGGAAAAAAGAACATCAACTGATAAATCAGTAAACACAAGAGATATATCTCACTTTAAGAGGGCCTGTCAAAGCAATAGAAGGATGTAACAATGAAGTCCTAAGAAGAACAAGGTCTATTATCTACGTTGTCGTATGAGAAGAAGAATGACAATTATATAAAGATGAGATATCCTCTTGTGTCTATACTAAATCTTAAGAACAAGTTATATACTATAATAAATATCAAATTACTATATAATCCGGTAACACTACTAACTGTCGGAACCTATGAGTTATAATAATGGTTTAAACGTCAATAACACATAAAGGTTCAACTGATATTTTGTCGGAGTTAAGAGAGACCTTATGAGTTACTCCCGGGCTTTAGCTATCAAACTCCTTCTTTAATAGAACTAATAAG
>ERZ746981.100-NODE-100-length-73953-cov-12.620269_pt1 | contig 73953 bp, 39 predicted proteins | sample MGYA00374948_ERZ746981 | MGnify/ENA primary metagenome ERZ746981 (study PRJEB28757, sample SAMN06711160) | food metagenome | host: microorganism | place: China:Harbin | collected 2017-01-30 | study: EMG produced TPA metagenomics assembly of the Analysis of...
AGGGGTAGTACAAAAGGATTTGAATCATTTTTTATTGTTTTTTTAATTGTCTTACCGGCATTTTTTTTTTTTTTTTTTTTTTTTTTTTTTTTACAAATCGGCCTATAGATTATCTTACAACCGATTTGTGTAATGCAAATATTTCGCAATTATTATAACTCCAAACGGATTATACGTAATGTGGGGTTGACGGATCTAACTTTTTAGTTCCAAGTATTCGAATCTTATTTTTTCCAAGTTTTTTTACAAACAGAATTCTTCCAGTTGCTATGCTCAGACTTCATAGTATACCATTAATAAATACTGGGAGTTCGAATATGTGTTTATCTAACTTTTGCACTATCTTATGATCGGACTTTGTACTTTTTTCTCCGAGCGCGGCCACCAAGGAAGCAAGCCAAAAAAAAGGCTAGGCTATAAATAGAAGAATATTCCAGATTTAAGGATGTCAACATGACAAATGTATCTGTTTAAGAAGTACAATCACATAGCTACATCTAATATCTCCTATATAATTGACAATACATATTTCAATATTAGAGTTCACAAGTGTAAAATCTCTTATATGAGTCACTATAAATTCGGATGCTGGTCTTACCTTTCTTTGTACACTAAACCGTTCCTTTGTTCAATGTATTGTCTAAAATTTTTATTCTGGAGATGAAAAAAAAAGTGCACTTTATTCAACAATTTAACAATAAAAATGTGCACGTTGTTAATTTTTCATCCATATCTAAACCACTACTTTGTCTGTTTACATTTAAAGCCTATTGATATATGCAAATTAACAGTCATCTGAAGGAATCAAAAATTTAGTAAGCATAGGAGAGGCTGCATCAATCGGGCACATTGCAATATACCGGTTTCAGAAATGAATCCAGATTCAACAAATCCTAATGATATCGCTGAATATAGATCCCTCACAAGTGTACTTACTGCACATTTGAAGTATGGCCAATGGGCAAGGCAAACAATACTTAATCCGAAAAAGTTAAAGTGGCAATCACTTACGGATGATGAAAAGGAACTTCTTCCCTGGTTCCCATCTTATCTTGAGCTCCTGGATTCTTGTATTAAAACTAATGAAATTTTTTTTCGAGAGGTAGCCTTGACAACTGATCGTTCATGGCAAGCAGGCAGGGATCCGAGCTCCTGGAGCGATTGTTCTAGTCAGGATCTTGATAAGTTACGAGGAATCATGATTCAGTATGTCAGAGAGTGGTCTGATATATGCGTGAAAGAAAGAGATAATTCAATGGGTCGTATTCTTAGGAAGTGTGAAGAACTTTTTCCGAACATTGACAATCGACCCAATGTCAACGTCTTGGTTCCTGGAGCCGGCCTTGGACGTCTAGTTGTTGAATTTGTTAAACGAGGATTTTGTACCCAGGGGAATGAATTTTCGTATCATATGCTTCTTAACTCAAGTTTCATTCTCAATGCTTCTTACCGTTCAAATAACTTCTGTATCTGTCCGTTCATTCACAAACAATCAAACAATGCTGAGAAGAAGTACCAGACAAGACAAGTTTTTTTCCCCGATTTTTATCCTCCTGACGTATCTTTAATTAGTAAAGAGCATCCGAATATTCTAGTTGGTGAATTAATGTCGATGGTTGCCGGCTCGTTTGTTGATTTATATGGCCCTTCAGATTTGAATAAGGTGAATGAAACATACACGGAAAGTCCAAAGGCTGTAAAGTTTAGAAAGACTAACAGACATAAATTCGACGTAGTGGCTACCTGCTTTTTTATTGATACGGCCTCAAACATAATCGACTACCTCAAAACGATAAAAAATTGTTTGTCTAATAATGGCTATTGGGTCAATTTTGGGCCTTTACTTTGGCATCATGAGGACGATGATGATGTAATCGAAAGTATCATAATAGACCCGGTAACTAAATTAAAACAAAAGGTTATAACTCCCATGAAGGGCCTTGAACTTTCACGTGAAGACCTGATTCAACTAATTAAAGATATGGGCTTTGAGTTTATAGATCATATTTCCGATATTGAGAGTACATATGGAGGGGACCCAATGGCATTAGGTAATTGGAGCTACAAATCTGAATTTTGGGTCTGTCAGAAAGTGAAAAATTAAGAAAGAGCTTCATTAGAAAACAAAAAAAAGCAAGAATGTCGTTATTTTTGGAATTGGGCCAATATCTCGTGTAAGTTTTCACATGGAATGAATCCAATCGTTTTTTGCCATTCCTGTAATGTATGAATGTTAATTTCAGTGGCCATTGACGATTGAGAAGTACCGTCATCACTCTTTTTTGTTCTCCAGCTCAGAGATGTGTCAGCAGTAATTTTCGTGATCCCTGCCAAGATGAGACGAATGCTTTTCCCTTGCTTTCGATAGTATCTAAGCAAATTCTTACTTAGAGCCAACTTAGAAGAGCCAGATTCTTGTAAAATCTGTTCCAACTTATCCTTTTTAATAGGTAGACCGAGTGAGGATAGGAAGCAATACATCCTTACAGGACGCAACTGTTCTTCAATCTCTTCTTTAGAAGCTGAACTGCTGACCATTGCTGAAATCTTGATTCTAGTTCTGGAGCTAGGCAAAATATATTTTGCGATAAAACTCTTGAATTCATCAAGTGTGAGTTTCCGAATGTAACTTATGTCTATATCATCTTCACCTGCAGTGCCATGAGAAAATCTGTATGAACGATTAACTATTTGGTCCCAGAACCCTTGATGACGCTTACCAAGAGTACTATTGGCCGGATCTGACATAAGGAAATTTTGTGTAATACTTGATGGACCGCCACTCGTAAGGGCCCCATTTCCTCCGTGCTTATTATACAAAAATTGTGATTTGTACATTCGATTGAATTTCTCATCATCTAACTTTTCAAGTATTTCGTTGTACCACTCTGTTATGCATTCTTCAATTTTTGATTCAATTGATTCAGGGCTGAGTTGTCCACTCATAATTGTAACATGAATACCTTCAACTTTCCGAAAAACCCTTAAACCAACCAACACTATGTAACCTATCTGATACTCGAAACGAAGTTTTCTTGTCAAAGAGTTTGATAGTGTAAATGCTGTGAATCTTGTCAGAGCTTTTGAGTACTGAATGTTTCTCATAGAGCATTGTATAAAGTAGGAAATAGCGTTTGATGGATCCTTACATACTGCTTTGCATGTAAAGTTACTTCCTGCTTTGAGACAAATAGTAGATGGTTGTTTCACTTGCTGTCCACAAAATGTTTTGATGACTTCATGTAAAGCAGACAAGAGTTTTCTTATCTGCAGACTGTTGTCTTTATCTATATCGCCTTGAATGAATAAGGTGATGTATGCCTTTTCAAAAAGTTCATGGTAAATGTCATCTGTTGTTTCCAAATTGATATCTTCCAATGCACTGATTCTATCTTCCAAAAGCCAAGTATTCTCTTCCATTATTGCCATTAATCCTAGAGATGCAAGGGCATGTGAAGGCATTGTTTCACCAGTGGCATACTTCTTTAACAAGCTAGAACGAGCTTTTCTGAACTCTGAATTCTGCACTGTTGCACGCAAATTTGAAACAATATCCTTCAATTCGAAAATGATACGTTCAAACAACCGATATATGTACTGCTTGGGACCACCAATATGTATAATCAAGCCTGCATCTCCTTTAAATGATGGAATTATATCGTATACGTATCCAACTGTAAGAGCAGAGTATAATTCTTTTTTCAATTTGGTTTTGACAATAATACAAAGAAGTTCAAGCGCAATCACCTGATATATTGTTGGGGAGCTGGAAACAAATGTAATTTCAGCACTAAGTAAGAGCTTATCAACATAAACTGGATCCGTCTCTTTTTTAATCCAAACTTGGTAGCCATCTGATGAAACAAAAAGTCTCGGAAGAAACGAGTTACTGTTATTCTGCACAGCAAATCCCAAGCTGGCATTTGCGGCACTTTGGGTTGTCTTATCCATTAATCCAAGTTGCCGTGTTTGAAGGTAGATAATCGATGGGGCATATATGTTTGCTTTTGGTAGTTTAAGCTGACTCATTTCGATTGAGTTCTGCTGCATATTCATAATATACGAGATTGGTATAGTTCTAATACTGTAATCAAAGTTATAATGTATGTCCGTTCCATTTTGTTTCTGGGGAAGCCAACTTAAGTTTTTGCATAGCCTTTGATTACAAACCAAGCAGAACACCATGCTTTCTGGCACACATATACGTTTGACAAATTTCATAAATCGTTTTGCTTCATTCATCCAAAATTGTTCACAGTCTTCACCTTCCTCGAATGCTCCTTTAAATTGATGATCACTGAAATCAAAATTTGGTGATCCAGAAAAGAACCACTGTGAGATCATGGCAAAAGAGGATAAAAGACGCTCACTGAGAACACGAATACTCCCTGCAGTGTTGATATTCAATTCTGAATGATAAAAGTTATACAGCTCAATTCCATTGTGTTCTGAAAGCATCTTTGCCACTTGAAAAACCTGCTTCTCATCAGTGTCATCACATATACAGGATAAACTCATGAATATATACTGTATAAGTTTGGCCAAATCATTAATACCGAGGGCCGTCGGCTTTAATTGTATCTCCAAACACGATGTGGTACTTGAAACAAAATTCACTCTTGTGATAAGCTCACTTATATAATGATTGTCAAAGAGAATCTCATTAAGACTTCCTCTAGACTCCGACCCCAATATATCACACCAGAATGACTTGAAAATTGCAAGTTCCTTAGGAGTAAGGTCAAGTGAACTCTGGTTTAAAATGAAATCCAATCTCATCAAAGGATCGCTGTCTGTAGAATTAATCAAAATGCATCTATTGAGGTTCTCTGGATTGAAAGGTGATTCTTCATAACGTGGCAGCCAAACACTTTCAGTTATATGTAATTGATCAAGATTATGAACTGATTGTTTTGGAGATGCCAATTGCTTATGAGATTTTTTAAACATATGTAATTTTCCCAGGGAAGATGTTCGATTTCCCAACTCTGAGAAACACGAAACAGCCAGCTTTCTGAGTTGATTCAAAGAAAATGAAGATTTTAACGTGAGGGTCATGTGCTGAGGAAGATATTCGGTATCGAAGAATTCTTTAAGAATAGCGGTTGCATTATTTCCTGAAAGCAATTGACTTAAAGTATCATAATTTCCAGTAGAGAAACGATGAAACTCTGAATTTCTATTTGAAAGTATCCGTAATCCCTGAAAGCATATTCTCGATGGTCTAGTCATGTTTTTCTCATGCTCATTGTCGATTGCAATAACTTCTCTATTGGCATAATCACTATTAAAAAGAGGATGTCTAAAATAAGTAGCAAAGATTTGAAGTATTTCCTCGAACTTTTCTGAGTTTGTTGGAATAGAGAAGAAAAATGAAGTTCTTTCACCTACGGTAACTGCATTGCAACTTCCTCCAGATTGATAAACCATTTTTTTGTATTTGTCTATTTCCGGGAATTCTTTGGAGCTAACGCACACCATGTGCTCGCATAAGTGTGCCAATCCAGACATACCATCGGGATCAGCATGATGGCCCGTTGCAACTGACAATGAGGCAGCTGAAATTTGCTCTGTTGGATCAGAGATTATTAAAATGGTTAATCCATTATTGAGTCTGAAAAATTGATGTGAAATTCCTTTTGCGGAGAAAGGAACGGGAAATTTCTCATCGAAGTACTGAATATTAGTTGCAGTTGGCATTGGTTAAATTTATGAGTTGTGAAACTTAATAAATGGTTCAAGGCATTGGACAAAAAAGAGAGGTAAAGTTTGTTGATAGGTGTTTAGTTATTTTTTGGAAATATACTCATTTTAATATAAATGAGGGTGACAATCTGAAAGCTTGGGTTCATATCTGCTATACGTGCGAGGCCTGAAATTAGACATTATATTTCCTTATTTGTCTATGTCAAGGAGCGTTCTGAAACGCCTTAAAAAAGTGAGGGGGAAAAAAAAGACAAGCTGATCCACGTGAGTCGATTGACGCCGTACCTAAGTCTATTTTATTCATTACCCAAACAATCTGCAAAATGTGGCCCCAAGTTGCCGGTTTATTTATTTATCAGAATGTACGTAATGTATAAAATTTCCTCCACGCCCCCTTTCCCTTCCTTTATCTGACCTGAGGACTTTCTGCTAAAAAAAGATGGTGATGATTAAAATCAGAAGTACAATATTTTTTTGATTTCTCCGTCTCTTTTTATCTTTTATTTTTTTTTTTGCCTGATCAAACCGATACTCCTGAAAGAGTTGTCTGTTACTAGTAGTTCCGCTATCTATATTTACAGGGACGTAATTAGAATTCAAGGTTCATATGAAAAGAGCTTTAAAGCATTGGTGACTATTTGTCAATTTAAGGGAACGAGGAAATTCTATTAATACGTTAAAGGAGCAAGATCACAAATATACTTTTATAGCACAGGAATGTCTTCACAGGCAAATAATCAAATATCAGTGAAGTTGGTGTTGCTTGGTGAAGCAGCAGTGGGAAAGTCGTCGCTTGTTTTGAGGTTTGTTTCCAACGACTTTGAAGAGAACAAAGAGCCTACTATTGGAGCAGCATTTCTCACGCAAAGGTGTATAATTGGTGATAAGAACATCAAGTTTGAGATATGGGATACTGCTGGACAGGAAAGGTTTGCAAACTTGACACCGTTGTATTACAGAAATGCACAGGCAGCATTGGTTGTCTATGATGTGACAAAACCTTCTAGTTTTATCAAGGCACGTCATTGGGTAAAAGAATTACATGAGCAGGCATCAAAGAATATAGTCATTGCACTTGTCGGAAATAAATTTGACCTCATTTTGGACCCTGAGTCTGGTGAGGAGATTGAAGGTGCACGAAAGGTTTCAATTGATGAAGGTAAAACCCTAGCAGAGGAAGAGAATTTATTATTCTTTGAGACAAGTGCTAAGACGGGACTTAATGTTAACAAGGTCTTTACCACGATAGGAGAGAAGATTCCTGACACTACAAAACAAGGCGAGAATGATGATGAGGGCAATTCAAATAGGATTGACTTGAGTGCGCCTGCACAAAATGATATTCACAACAGTGCATGCTCATGCTAAGCCACCTTTCGCATAATGATTAGCAGTGTAGGAGGAAACAGAAGTTGAAAGGCGTCACTTTTTGAGTTGTTAGGCAGAAAGTGTCCGATTTCAGATACTATTGTGAATGGATATATGGTTCTTAATATGATGCTGGTTGTATTTAGTACGGTAATGAAAGTTACTCTATTTGTGTATCTGCTTTATTCAAACTTAATATAAATATCTGGAGATTAATCGTTTCACAAAATCGTATGCCAATGACTCCTTAACGCAAAAGAAATTATCAAAAACTATTATGCCAGAGCTTTTCATATCTTTGATTTCAGCTTTTGGTCCAATCCACCTCTCGTGGCATCTGGGTTGATCTCAACAGAAGCTTGAGTTTCTCCTGAAATTTCAGAATCTTCATCGGAGAAAAACACAACAGTAGCAGTGAGATCATCGCGATACCTTCTGCTGACGGGTGAGGAAATACTCAGAAGTAATTTAACATATTCACTGTATCCGCCATTACTTAAAGCATTTCTGATCAAGTGTGTAGCCACATTTTCATCTTCAAGCAGATACTCTTTAGAGTTTTTCTTATTAAACTGCCTGAAAGGCTTTTTTTCTGCCTTTGCAGCAGGATCCGAAACATCTATAACTTTTGGAAGTTTTGAATCATCATTCTTGGAAAATAATGATCCCAAAAGAGGACGTTTGATCTTAATCATGTTCCTATTTTCCATCCATTTGACAACCAAAGCCACAATATCCTCGTTTGAAAGCATCTCGTAAAGTCCGTCTGATCCAAGAACCAGAAAATCGTGCTTTTCTGGATGAATTTCGTGAGTTGTGACGACTGGTTCTGCTGTGACGTATGGGGCACTTTTTAATTTCTTTAATGGCTTACCTCCAAAAAACATATTACCCAACTGCTGCTGTAATTCCGGCCCCCATTTATACTTTCCATCACCCATGGCTCTAGTTGGCTCTAAAGAGCCTAGTATACGACCATTACGAACAACGTTTGGCTCATCTGGATGCTCTTTGTGTAGTCTGGCAACTTCACTTGGGTTTCTACCTGTCTGATCAATTGATAAGCATTTTACAGTCCAAACCCCTTTGTCGTTAACAGACCCCAATAGAGCGCGCGAGTCACCCGAAACCGCCACTTTCAAATTCTTCGTATGAGTATCGTAAAACGACATAAGTGCGCAAGATCCTGAAAGGGCTGGTAAAAGAAACTTCATGGCAGCAGATTTATCTTTCTGCTCTGTAGCAAAGAACTCTTGCACATTTTCTATAACCATCTTGTGGTCAAATTGAACAAACCCATTCTTAATGGCCCTATCTATTGTCCCACTGGATGGAATAAGATGTAAATCATCATGAGTTATCTTGTACGCGGAGTTCGCCAACTCCTTGATAATGGCGTTGGTAAGCTCTTTACTTAGTTTTTGTGATGTATTCCAACCTCCATGGCCATCAAAAACTGACCAAAAATACCAATAAGATTCACTTTTTCCATCCTTACCGTGGGAGTCTTCAATTGGAACCTGAATTACCTTTTCTGCCCTGGCATCCTCTATTGGGTTATTACTCGGTAATTGGCACACATCATATCTACTAACTCCTCTACCATTCTTGAGAGTGTAACTTTCTTCAAAAGCTCGAAGTCTTCTGTCCACCTCCTCATCCGTTAACATTTGCTTCAGGTTAGATTTATCGTATGGACCTGACGTTGCGGCAGTTCCTGAAAGTGATCTCTGTTGGGAAATGAGAGTTGCACCATCACTAGTCAATGATCTGGATGAGTCCAAAAAAAGTTTGTTCTTGGTAAGGAAAATATAAGAGGCAGCCAAAAGAATTCCTCCAGCAAGTGCAAAGTTTATATCCCTTTTTGTCTTTGATGACCTATGGACGTTCCATTTGTATTGGAATGAAGATAGCCGCCTGCTAGAGGTATGAAATCTTCCTCTTGAGCGCACACATAGTCTTCTCAGCGGTCTGGTGCAGCTCGACACAGATTGTTTCATCATTTTTTAGAAATCAAGTGTAAAAATATGTCAACTGCAATGAGGTGCTTTATATCTTAAAGTTAAAACTATAATTTCTACGTTTGTCTTCTTTCAGGAAATAAGAAAAAAAAGGCTCCTCCTTGCTTATCTGAGACGCATCTTGCTGGAATCATAAAAAGACAATCATATTCTGATTTATACCATTAGCTAAGCTAAGCTTTTTTTTGTTGTTTAGCCGACTTTTCAGGGCTCCGCTTTTTTTTTCCATCTCTTCTACCTGCATCTCATTTTTTTTTCAGTCTCACGACATAATTTATGGATAAATAGCTCTAAAGGACATTATTGTCATTGGGAGAAATATTGACTTGAACTCTCATAATGCCTGCAAAGAAAGAAAATAGGCAACAAAAGGAAGCTGCTAAAAAAGCAAGGGCCAAAAGGGCGGCCAAGGTTGCTGAAGATAAAACATTTGGATTGAAAAATAAGAACAAGTCTAAGAAGGTCCAAAAATACGTGGAGAGTTTAAAAAAGCAAGACCCGTTATTAAGGAAAAAGCAAGAACTTGCAAAAAGGAAGGCCGCTGAGAAGAAAGCACTGGAAAAGGCCAGAAAAGATGCCTCAAAACTTTTAACGCCATCACTTCCAAGACAAAAGGTACCATTTGGCGTTGATCCGAAAAGTATATTATGTCAATATTTCAAGCTTGGGCTGTGTACCAGAGGCAAAAACTGTAAATTTAGTCATGATATGAGCTTGATGAAGGAAAAGGCGAAAACAAAAGACTCTCCTCTGAGTGATAAGGACAAAGAGAAGGCGGAGAAAATGGATGATACTATGGACAATTGGGATGAGACAAAGCTTCGGACAGTTGTGGCCAAGAAAGAAAAGGGCGAGCATCCAACAACAAACAAAGTTTGTAAATATTTTATACAAGCCGTTGAAGATGGAAAATATGGATGGTTCTGGACTTGTCCAAACTCTGATCCTAAAAATGGCATTGAGTGCAAATATAAGCATGTGCTTCCGCCAGGCTTTGTTTTGAAGACCAAGGAGCAGAAGAAATTAGAAAAACTTGCAGCAGAAAGTAAGAGCAGGCTTACATTAGAGGAATATATAGAAAGGGACAGGCAGAATTTACCAAAGGAAAACCTAACACCTGTGACGCAAGAAACGTTTGCAAGGTGGAAAAAAGACCACAAGAAGAAACTCGTGAACAAAAAAGTCAACACCATAAAAAAGGCAGCATTGACTGGTAGGGAGATAGTGCTCAAAAAGTTCCAGGATAGGTTCTTCAGAGAAGAAGAAGAACGTGCTGCTGAGCAGGGTACTGCAGTGGATATGTCTGAGTTTAGAAAGGCTATAGAAGCAATTGAAGAAAAAGAGCTCAATGGTCGTAGTGTGAAAGATTATGGAGATGGCTCCAATGCCTTTCTTGCCGCAAACAGCTGAAACGCTGTTGACATGTATTGATTGAAATGCATATAATATTTACTACATAGCAAAGGAATAAAAAAAAAAGTGTTATATTAAAAGGTCACAGAGCATTAACTAACTGTCACTGTGGTCTATTTCTTGCTCCTCTAAAGTAGAAAAGCACCTGTCTGTAAGATCCTCTGGGTGCCACCAAAATCGGAGGTCAATATGTTCGGGTAGATACGAGATCACATTCATTATTCTCTGCTTCCATGTTTCGAACTTCTCGTCCAGTACCAAGTCCCCAGTAGAGTAGTATCCCGGATATTTACCTGCTTCTTCATCTTCTGCTCTGATAGGTGACGAATTAAGCCAAGGAAGGTGGCCCATTTTAGATGCAGAATTACTTAATGTCGAACTTATACGACTTGTACTTTCCGAGGCGAACCGTCTCACTGATGGCCTTCTTATTGGAAGTGGTGGGGCACCATTCTTTACATCTGAACTATTGGCCTTTGTGGAAGTAGTTTGAGCCTTTGCCTCTGGAATTGGCTCTCCATGCAAATTCCATGGCTTATCCGGAACTATAGGCGGTACCTTCCTGTGCTTTAGTGTTCTTCTTTGTGCTTGCTGTGCTGGAGCTATTTTCCCTTGTGAGGAATCTGATATAGGATTGAATTTTGTGTTTAAGTTGGCATCCACTTTTGATGTATTGTTCAACTTCACTGGCGTCATAACGGAAAACTTCCTGTCAATGGACCCATCGTATGAATCCACTAATGAAGGAGCAGTCTGCTTCCTTTCCGTCTTGGTATCAATAATATTTTGAAGCTCTTTAACGTTCTCATGGTCAAGCCCTTGTGATGAAAATGATCCTTCGAGTGCATGAATATATATGGCTATTATCTGTGTACCAAATTTAGGGCACAAAGAGCAGTAAGCTTCCATATCCTGCTCTCCAGAATCTCCTATTAGAATAAACCTTCGCTTGGGGAAATCATTCATGATCTCTGTTAAGGAATTCTGCTTCCTCTGGCCCGCATCCATTCTTACTGTCGAAAATATATTTCCAAAGTACTGCTTCAAGTGAATCGAGTTTATCGGGAAGTCATCGTATCGCAAAAACCCATAAACAATATTGTAGACCTGCGAAGGTGAATTGGAAACATAATGGAAAGTACACCCGAATCTGTCATGCATTTCTCGGTACCAATTGGCAACCCCTGAAATCACGCATTCACCGTATGGCTGCGAAAAGATGTTTCTAAAAATGTCGATCTTATTCCCAATGACCCCGGTGACACGTATAGTATCATCAACATCCGATATTACTCCAACTCCCTCCTCTGGTATCATTTCAATTTCCAAAACCTGGAAAACCTCCGGGTTCGAAACTGAAGAGGCTTCAATGCTTGAAGGTACATAGCCGGTTGTTACTTCACACGAAAAGGTTCCATACTGATTCGTGTAGACATCAACTGGAGGAGCACTTCTTGTTTCATGTTCTGAACCTATTCGAATTCTAATTAATGTATGCGAAATTGATGATGCAATAACATTTGCCATCCTTTCATTAACTCTTTTCTCTGTTGCCGCTTCTGAAAGTTCATTGGACTTGTTTATTGTGTTGCTTGCGCTATTCTGAGACCTAAAAGAGGAAAGAGAGATTGCATCACTATCGTCACCTTTATCATCGTTCTCCCCATTTTTATCTGGATGCTCAATTGCCTCGGATAGTTTGTCCTCAAACTGATCTGCCGTCACAGATGGGGCATTGGTCCTTGATAAGCGCCTTGCCATAGAAAGCATCATCCGATTCTTCCTGTTCAGACGTCCCTTCACAAATATAGCACCTGAAACTTTGGTAGAGTATTGATGTGCATCCAATTTGCGGGCATACGTGGCATATAACAGTATTGATGCACCATCTGGAACAATTCCATCTTCTAATATCGGAGAGCTGGAATTGAAGTGCTGGCTCACCTTTTTATAGTATGTAGATTCCCTTGTTGCATTAACAGCTTCATGAAGCTTCTTTCGCCCAATAGCCAGATACGATTGTAATTCCCTGACTGTAGATCCAGACTCATTTGTGCCTGTTCCAATCGGAAACTGAACTCCGAATTTTTCGTTGTATTTATCATCATCGTTTGTCTGATCGTCCCCATCTTTTGTATATAGGTTTGCCTTGCAGGGGCTCTGCATTATACGTCTCTCTTTATAGCTTGTTGCTTTAGCAATTCGTCCCAAAAGTAGTATGTGTAGATTGTTCTTGGTTATAAGGTAACTATTGGAAAAGTATCCTTCATGTGCTTTCTTACTCTGGCTGTTTGTTTGCTTGAGTTACTGCCTTATGTCAGACTACATGCGAGCAATTGCTCTGGAGAGGAATTTGGAGAACAATGGGACTAGACCGAATTAAATTCATAAAAGAAAAAAAAAAAAAATAGACCAACATAAAAAAATGTGTGGGGCCGTATAGATCGTTGCTACATGTAATTTGTGCACTTTTCAAACAAACAATTACGCTAACATCCAACATCAGGGTATCATCTCGTTCATATGATTATAAAGCTCTCTATATAAGCTAAGTAAAGGCGAAGCGAATTGGTAGTATCTCCCTCTCTCTATTAAGAGCACCTACATATGAACCACATCCTTAATGGTGTAGCAAACAACAATTGGCAATGTAATGCACAAGAGGGCATACTGAACAATCATGTATAATGCCAAGCAGTTCATAGGTGCTGATTTGTTCTCTCCCGGCCTCATACAACTTGCGGTGATGTAAATTTGAACTGTAGCACTTGGCAATGCAAATTCCATACATGTGACCAATTTGGACATCGAGTCGTCTAACCAATGGATTGCACCCATTTTATTCACCCAAAGAATTCCGATAATTGGAAGAATGCATAGTCTGTACAAAACGTGACAGACGATAGACTTCCAGAAACCCTTTGGCATTTCAGAAACTTCTAATCTTCCTAAAATCGAGCCAATAAGAAGCAATCCGAGGGGAACACATGGCATACCGAGGTACTCGGCATACATAAGAAGGAAGGAAAGTGCAGGCTGATGGTCAGGAGCGTTTGAGATGTACACGCTTCCGCTGTTGACAAACAAAGCCTTAAGCCATGGAATAAGCGCAATAATAAGAGATACGATCAACGAAATAGACGCTGGCTTCTTAAAGTTCTCAACGAAGAAGAGCACGTACTTCACAATCTTGTATCTTTCAGCAAGGGACAACTTCTTAGCCACGTTATCCACATCCCTATGGCTCAACTGCGTCTCGGTCACAATGTTTGCCAAGGTACTCGTATTCTGATTGTGAGGCTCAGCTCTGGAGTATTCCCTAACCAAATCCTCTGCCAAGGATGTGGCTTGTGTTGCTCTTGAATGTGTACTTCTGATGTCCTCATCATACATCGAAACGGGGTTCAACTCCTCGTCAATTGTATTCTTTCTGTCCATATATGTGAAACTTCTAGCAGAGGGAATTCTGGCAATTGCCCTGTGCGAAACTGCCGGTGAAAGCAGCTGCTCTGCCTCGGTTGTTGTTTTCTTGAGTATAGCCCTTGGATTCAATATCGAGCGCCTACGATCAGGTCCAGTAGCATCCGATTCCAAGCTGGCGTTTTCGGAAAGCGTAGAAGTTGGCGACATCGGATTGAGAATTGAATCAGAAAGTGATGAAGCCTCTTCTGCCTGTCTCTGAGCACCTGTTGTGTGTGATTGGGCCTCTAGTTCCTCTCGGGCTTTCTCGTTTTCCGCAGGTTCATCCACCTTCAATTTTAACGCAGCCTCGGAGTTGGGTGAGAACGATTTCAAGTTCGAAGAAGAGCTGTTTCCCTGCTTTGGCGTATTCGTGTCAACCTTCTGAATGCTGTCGCCTGATTCGGCAGCATACTTCTCAGATGAAGAGTGCGTCTTGGACAAGTCTTCCGTGCCCTGAGATTCAATATCTTCATCTTTGTCATCAGAATGCTTTCTGATGTACCTGAAGTCCATCTCCACTAGTTGGAAAAGACCACAGTTGAATTGTGCCATGATATACATGGCCAACCAAATAATCACATAAGCAGTACCCTTTTCCGACTCCTCACTAGTAAGCATGGACATGGCCTGCAAATATGCGATGGGTAAATCGGAGACATTTTGCATAATACCGGCCAAAAGTGCACCACCCACCCAACGTTGGTCTTTCTTCTTCGGCACAGGTGTGAATATAACTATAAGACCTGCAACGACCGCATTTATGCAATACATGAGAATAGCGGATAAAACAATGACTGCGATGGTTTTGATATCGTCGATAGAAATGTAATTCACAATTTTATCAAAGATCAAAGAAGGCATGAAAACCATTAAAACGAGATCACTCAATGCACGAGCTGTAGCCACTCCCAATAATCCTACTCGAGCCATAACTATACCTGAACCTATAATCAAATACATTCTTATGATCGGCTTCACCGATGAGTAGATGACTTCTGATAATGCTGCCCCGGCCATGTTGAATTTTTTTTTTATATTTTCCTACTTAATCCGAAATTCTGCAGTGATTATGTGTATAGAGGGTATTATAGGAGAAGGTAATTCAATAGACTAGAAGAAGTGAAAGCATCAATTAGAAGAAAAAATCTCCATAAATCTAACCGAATTCGTGGAATTACAAAGTTACAAAAGAAGAAAGGAGGAGAAGAGCAGCTGTCATCCCATATGAAGAGTCTTGGATTTTATATCCATTTAAAGAAAAGTCCTAGATTTTATATTCATTTAAAGGTCATTCATTCTTTTTTCCTTTCATTTGTCTCAGTACAGGGCCTATCTTGCCCCAGAAATGAAAAATAAAATGAAAAAAAAAAATAAAATAAATAAATAAATAGAAAAAATATTCTGAAAAAAATAGTGCGGTAGAAAGTTTCCCATTATCTCCCTTTCTTTCTTTTTGACTTCTTGCTGTCTGATAAATTTTCATTATCATCTGCTGTTGTTGCTAATATTCCGATTTGAAAAATTTCCTTCCCAATTATTCGGGAAATTGAAATCTGCGTATTATTGTGTATACCGCTTTTGCGCCTCGCTCTCTCGTGTTTGCTGTCATCGTACTCGTGTCTAAAGTTTTTTTATCTTTCACTTTCTTCCTCTTTAATGCACATCCTATACGAAAGAAAATGTTTTACCCATTTTTTTATCTAATTATTTCTCCGCCCACGCGGATTTATATTTCACAGCCACCGACAACGGGAATCCATTCCCTTTCTAATTTTCAACCCACTTTCAATGTAGAACGGAGGTTATCAAAGTCATGAAACACAAATAGCACGACAATTTGCACTGCTGTTGCAGCAACGACTTGTCTTGCCCTGTCTCTTCTTATCTAATCAGCAACTTCCATGCTTAAGTTTACTATTCATTTCAAAATCGGATAGAGGCTTATCGGTTGCCGATCCTTATAAGCCATTATGAGGGCTGTTGCTAATTATTATGTTACTGTATTTTCCCAAATCTTTAATGCGTTAATGTGTTCTATAAGCACTGCGAGAGATTATTTAGGGTTCATGATGCACATTTTATTTTGTAAATTACATTCCCTAAATTTAATGTAATTGCCAAAATAGTGGGTAAGCTAAAGTCTTTCTTTTTTTTGGGAAAAGTCATCTCTAAAAAAACATTGTTGTTGTCCAGGATTTTACATAAACATAATCATTAATTTTGGTTTTCTACAACAGAGTGTTCTTTTCTTCGTATAGAAAGGAAGTGTATAGGTGCATACGGAAGATTATTCCTTCTTTGACTTTCCATACTACATGAACCTAAGCTTAATGTACTGAAATCAAACCACAGAGATTTTTGTCACAGAAGAATACCCTAGGAAATGTGTAACAAAGTTTTTGAAATTGATACAATCGCCGTATCTATTTCATCAATATCTAAGCTTTCTGGTGCTTTCTAAAGCTGCTTCTTCATATTTCTACTGCGGTCATATGACTTATTTGTATTTATAACTTCTGATGGATAACTTTCTTTGATTTGTTCTACTAGCAATGGTGAAGAAAATAATGTATACAAATGTTTGCTTGAGTTTAAGAGGATCCGAACACCCATTCTGAGACAGATATATTGCCAATTTGCGGCTATTTGGCAAAATGATAACATCATACACTAGACTGGGATTAGTGATGAAACCCAATCTGAATACCATTCTCATACAAAGCAATAATTTCAACAATATACACCATGAAATATTAAAAATAACCCCTTAATTAAAAGTATTTCAAGAAGTTGACAGAAGTATCATGTTTAACAAACTGTAGAGCGACAATTAATGCCGAAATTCGTCTACAGAGATGTGAAATTTCCTTTATCAAGATGTCTAATTCTGTTAAAGAAATTGAATCTCAAAGTTATACGCGAGCAACTTTTAACCCATAAATTCACATATTGCGACCATTCATCGGGAAATACTTAAGCTGTTAAATATTGATGCTACCGAATCAACGGGAATAAACAGGAAATCATTAATAAGCATAAAAAGGTATAATCTTAATTGAATTCTGACCGTCAGCAGTTTCATCATCTTGATACAAGTCGAGAATACAAGCTGAGGATTCTACCAAGTGACCTCTTTGCTGCAAGGGATCAAGCAGGAAAAGCATGAAGTCGATCGACGGCACTTTTTGAACCCGCAAATTCTGCTTTTCCCTTTCCGCACGACGAACAAATTTTTTTTCCTTCAGAAGATTAACGGCTGGAAGGATCCGTAAGCGGTCAACTTTTGGAGCAAAATTTTTTCCCAGGTGTGAAAAAACAATAAAAAACAAGCCAATTACGGCATCTTGGGATGAAAAATTTGAAAAATAAATTTGCACGAAGACGAAAAAAAATTTTTTACCCTTTTAATGAAAATTCAGGTGAGGCGGTTTTAAACTCTACCTTTTGTACGCTACTTTAACGTATATTCACTTTTTTAATAATCCCTTAGAGCCGTCGAGGATATACTAAGTAGAGTACAGATCATTTTAGCAGGATGTCTGAAGGAAAATTCCCAGGTGCCATTGGTATCGATTTGGGTACTACGTACTCATGTGTTGCTGTCTACGATAAGACAGCTGGTGTTGAAATTATTGCCAACGAACAGGGTAACAGAACCACCCCATCTTACGTTGCTTTCACGCCGGAAGAGAGATTGGTTGGTGACTCTGCCAAGAACCAGGCTGCTTTGAACCCAGAGAACACTGTGTTCGACGCCAAGAGAATGATTGGTAGAAGTTTCACTGACGAGAGCATCCAAAAGGACATGAAGACATGGCCTTTCAAGGTTGTCGACGACAACGGAAACCCAAAGATCGAGGTTGAGTACTTGGGTGAGAAGAAGAGCTTCTCCCCACAGGAAATCTCATCTATGGTTTTGAACAAGATGAAGGAGACCGCTGAGGCCAAGATTGGCCAGCCAATTGAGAAGTCTGTCATTACCGTTCCAGCTTACTTCAACGATGCTCAGAGACAGGCCACCAAGGATGCTGGTGCAATTGCTGGTATGAACGTTTTGAGAATCATCAACGAGCCTACCGCCGCCGCCATTGCTTACGGTTTGGGTGCAGGTAAATCCGAAAAGGACAGACACATTCTTATTTTCGACTTGGGTGGAGGTACTTTCGATGTCTCTCTTTTGAACATCAAGGGTGGTGTCTTCACTGTCAAGGCTACTGCTGGTGACACTCACTTGGGTGGTCAGGACTTTGATAACAACTTGTTGGACTTCTTGCAGAAGGACTTCAAGAGAAAGACTGGCTTGGACATCTCTGGAGATGCCAGAGCTTTGAGAAGATTGAGAACTGCTGCCGAGAAGGCTAAGAGAACTTTGTCCTCTGTTACGCAGACTACAGTTGAGGTTGACTCCTTGTTCCAGGGTGAGGACTTCTCTTCTTCTATCACAAGAGCTCGTTTCGAGGACTTGAACAGTGAACTTTTCAAGTCTACTTTAAAACCAGTTGACCAGGTCCTCAAGGATGCATCCCTTGCTAAGGCTGATGTCGATGAGGTTGTCTTGGTTGGTGGTTCCACAAGAATTCCAAAGGTCCAGAAGTTGTTGTCTGATTTCTTTGACGGCAAGCAGTTGGAGAAGTCCATCAACCCTGATGAGGCTGTTGCCTACGGTGCTGCTGTTCAAGGTGCTATTTTGACCGGCCAGTCCACCTCTGATGACACCAAGGACTTGTTGTTGTTGGATGTCATTCCATTGTCTCTCGGTGTTGCTATGCAGGGTAACGTTTTCGCCCCAGTTGTTCCAAGAAACACAACTGTTCCAACCATCAAGAGAAGAACTTTCACCACTGTTGAGGACATGCAGACCACTGTTCAGTTCCCAGTTTACCAGGGTGAGAGAGTCAACTGTGCCGAGAACACTTTGCTCGGTACCTTCGACTTGAAGGGAATTCCACCAATGTCCGCTGGTGAGCCAGTCTTGGAGGCTATCTTCGAGATTGACGCTAACGGAATTTTGAAGGTTACCGCCGTCGAGAAGTCTACCGGTAAGTCCGCTAACATCACCATCTCCAACTCTGTTGGTAGATTGTCTAGTGAGGAGATCGAGAAGATGATTGACGATGCTGACAAGTTCAAGAAGGCCGACGAGCAGTTTGCCAAGAAGCACGAGGCTCACCAGAGACTCGAGTCTTACGTTTCATCTGTTGAGTCTACCATTACCGACCCTGTTCTTTCTGCTAAGATGAAGAAGTCCCAGAAGGGCAAGATCGAGAATGCCTTGTCCGATGCTTTGGCTTCTTTGGAGTTGAAGGACGCAAGTGCCGACGACTTGAGAAAGGCCGAGTTGAACTTGAAGAGAGCTGTTAACAAGGCTGTCAGCCGCCATTAAGCGATGCCGTTTAATTAAGAAGAGATGGTGTAATTCATGATATATGTGTCTGGCTTGGTTTTGCAGGCCATTTTTTGATAGTGCCTGCAACTTTTAGCTCTGTTCTTTATTATTCTTCTGTCTAAATGCTCCAAATGAACAAAAAATTACTGGACTGGCTTGGCATATGAGAAGATCGGGGAAAGAATATACATACTTAGCTTTTTCTTTTTTCTAATGAAAAGAAGGGATCCGTTTGTTATTTCAGTTTTATATTGTAGGTGATTGTAGCTTGTGCTTTCAGATAATATGTTATTTCCTTTATTTCTTATCGTTGTGCTGGCTGAGATGATTTGGCATTAACTTGACATGTTCACTTTTTTTTTCCACCCATTATATTGAAAATTTTTTTTCATTTTCACTAGTCAATAGATATGGGAAAGCGATCACTGAAAGATCTGTATTATCTAACTCTTCATATCAAATAAAGCCGAAATAAACCAAACTAGCTTTCACTTATAAATTGTTGATCAACAATGAAGTTAGAAACAAAATATATTAAATATTTGACGCCAGATGACTGGCAGGTTCTTACTGCGATGGATGTTGGATCAAAAAACCATGAAATAGTACCAACCACTTTGATAGTAAAAATCGCCAATCTTAGAACTGGAGTTGGTGCAACAAACAGGTGCATATCAGATCTTGCCAAAATCAAGCTTATTGCGAAAGTGAGAAACGCAAAGTATGACGGATACAAATTGACATTTAATGGGTTTGACTATCTCTCACTTAGAGCAATGATGAAGAATCATACCTTAAAGAAGCTACTTACAACAATAGGTGTCGGCAAAGAATCAGATATATATGCAGCAATTGCACCTGACGGAGAAGCACGTGTTCTCAAAATCCACAGACTTGGACGTGTGTCATTCAGATCTGTTAAAAACAAACGCGACTATCTTCGAAACAAACAGGCTCAAAGTTGGATGTATCTCTCACGATTAGCCGCCGAGAGGGAGTGGGATTTTATGAGCATACTACATTCAAATGGATTCAGTGTTCCAACACCTTATGATTACTCGAGGCATTGTGTTTTGATGGAAAGAGTGAAGGGGTTCACTATGAAGATTCTACGCGAATGTAAATCATACAGGAAGTTGTACAGCCAGCTCATGTGCTTCATAGTGAAATTAGCAAACAGTGGGCTCATTCACGGTGATTTCAACGAGTACAATATTATGATAAAGGAGGATGGAACATTTGATCCTCAGACAGAACTTGCATTTGTGGTGATTGATTTTCCTCAATGTATTTCTATCGAACATCCGGATGCCGAGTTTTACTTCCAAAGAGATGTCGATTGTATACGGCGGTTCTTTAGGAGAAGATTTAAGTATATTCCAAAGGCAAATTCTTCTAACGGTAGCCATTCCGATACAGGATATGGAGACGAATATAAATATGCATATCCTATATTTAAGAGGGACGTGAAAAGAACCAGTGACCTTGATGTCCAAGTTAAGGCTTCAGGATATAGGGCAAAGCTTAATAGGGAAGATAGAGATCTTCAGGGAGCAGTTGCCAGTATGAGCAAGGAGGAAAATGCAGAAGAAGAGGAATATTCAGAAGAAGAGGAAGAGGAGGGAAAAGAAGAAGATTCAGAAGGAGAGGAAGAACAGGAAGAACAGGAAGAACAGGAAGAACAGGAAGAACAGGAAGAACAGGAAGAACAGGAAGAACAGGATGCAGAGGAAGTAGAAGAGGAAGAACAAGAACACCAAGTAGAAAATGAAAACGAAAAGATTATCGAGGCTTTGAGCTCGGGTAGAGAGCTCAAAATGGATAAATTTGGAAACTATATTCTTCCAAATGACGATGATTGAGATATAATGTTTTATAGACAGACATGATTAATTAGTGCAACATCAGTTCTTTGGGCGACCCATACGAATGCAAATGCTAGCCTTATAGAAAGTAATAAAATAAAAACAGAAAATTGAAGTACAGCAAAATAATAGTGTGTGACGTCAGATATGCTCAAGGTTTTCGATATCTCCGAATAATTAGGGGTTCGAAAAAGATAAGTCAAAAATAATCTATGCGTGGCGGAGAGCAAATGGCACCATCACTGCGGATCAGACATTTTTGTCTTTAAAAAAAAGATAAAAGCCAAGCTAAATCTCTTAGAATTTACCTAGCAATAAAACTACAGTGTAGATAATTCAACTTATCTATGCTTTAACTTATATGAAAATGCGCAGAACTCTGAGTTTAATACTTGCATGGCTATGGGCCTGTGTTGAAATTGTGTATGCTGATGTTCACACATACTATTTCAATGCAGAATGGATAAGAGCAAATCCCGATGGATTACATCCAAGACCAGTCATTTCATTTAACGGGTCATTTCCATTGCCGATAATCGAGGCTAATAAGGGCGATCGAATACAGTTATACCTAACTAACGGACTTAAAAATACAACAACTTCCCTTCATTTCCATGGCATCTTTCAGAACCGCACCAATAACATGGATGGTCCAGTTGCTGTCACACAATGTCCAATTCCCCCAGGAGAAACTATGCTTTACAATTTCACATTGGAACAGTCTGGAACATATTGGTATCATAGTCACTCGGGTGCTCAGTACAGTGATGGTTTACGTGGAATGGTGGTGATTCATGATCCTCAGATAGAGTCCAAGTACAAGTTTGATAAGGAGTTGGATCTTTCAATTTCGGACTGGTATCATGATGAAAGTGCAATTCTTACCGAAAAACAGCTCACCAGATATAACCCGACAGGTGCAGAACCAATCCCTGATAGCAGTTTATTTAACGACACGAGAAATGTCACTGTACACGTGGAGCCGGAAACAACATACCTTATCCATATAGCTAATATGGGTGTCATGACTTCTCAATATCTGTTCATAGAAGACCACGATTTGGAAATCGTTGAAGTTGATGGTGTTTACACAGAACCAGCGAAGACAAAGGCCTTATATTTGGCTGTTGGTCAAAGGACTTCTGTTCTTTTAAAGACGAAGAAGCTTAACGAGGTTACGAAGAATTTCTGCATAGTTCAAACCTTTGACGCAGAAATGCTTGACGTTATTCCGAAAAATCTTCAATTGACATCCATAAATTACTTAAGTTATGGCAATAGCTTTGAAAACTCTGTCCCGGACCCCACTTTTTATGATGTTGATACCTACGATGAACTTGATGACTTCAATCTAAAACCAATTGTTCCAGAGCCACTTCTTCCAGAAGCTGATCACGTAATACATCTAAATTTGCACATGGATAATTTGGGCGATGGCATCAATTATGCGTTTTTCAATAATGAGACCTACGTGTCGCCTAAGGTGCCTACACTTCTCACCGCATTGACGGCTCCAGAAGAGCTTGTGCTAAACTCTGAAATTTATGGCCACAACACAAATTCGTTCGTGTTGAATGCTGGTGATATCGTTGATATGGTTATTGATAATGATGACTCCAACAAACATCCACTTCATATGCATGGCCACCAGTACCAACTTATTGCCAGATCACCAGCGTATGAAAAGCCTCACCATTTTGATTATAGAAATGCTTCTTTCCCTGAGAATCCTTGCATTAGAGACACAATCATGTTGAATACATTTGGAAATGCGGTTATCAGGTTCAAAGCCGATAACCCAGGAGTGTGGTTCTTTCACTGCCATCTTGATTTCCATTTGGAGCAAGGTCTTGCAATTGTGCTAGTGGAGGCACCGAACGTTCTACGAAATCATGTGACCTACGATTCCTTACCCGAGGATTACATTAACATATGCAAGGTTGCCGGTGTTCCAACTATTGGAAATGCGGCTGGAAATTCCAAAGACTGGCTTGATTTAAGTGGCGAAAATCAGCAAGCGGACGCTTTACCAAATGGATTCACTCTTAAAGGATACATTTCAATGGCTGCATGCGTTCTTGCGGCTCTATTTGGATTATATGAAGTTACGATCTTTGGATTAGAGGACGTGAGACACACATTTGAAGAACGCGTGGAAAGTGAGAAATCCGTTATTAAAACGTTCATATTAAAGCTCACAGAGGAGTACCAGAGATTGACAGAAACAGGTGCAAATCCGCAAAAGTTGGATGATGTCAAGGCAATGCTAAAGGAGCTTGATGAACTGGACAGTAAGTTTTCAGAACCACAGAATTGATTAGAGAAGTTACAGGAATAGAACTACATCGATGTAGATAAAAATATACGCATAGAAAAATAATGAAAATGCATTCATGAATTCATGTTAAAAATAGCTAGGACTTATAAATGTAGAAAAAGAAAAACAGTCGTGAAACATTGAAACACGATCGACCGTAACGAAAAGCAAGGTAATATAAAAAAAAATCGTAATTAAGAGGGTAGATTACAAACGGACTTGATCTGGTTTCGTCACTCTTGAACTGTTCAAGCCAAACAATTACTTCGTTCATTCTTTCTTTGCAGCAGCACTGTGTGCAAGTTCACTTAAATCACCATATTCAGATGGCCCTGTACTTCCCTTTGATGGGTCACCTTTTCCACCATATTGCTTGGCCAAGGAAGCCAAGTCCATAGTACTTGGGTCAAAATCGCCTGCTTCTGGCTTGGATTCTTGCTCATCTTCGTCCACCCATTTCTCGAAATCAGTCCTAATGTAATGATACTTGGCCTTCTCTTTTGTAAGTCTTGGCCAGTACTCACTTTTCTTTTCCTTTTTTCTTAAAACGAAAGCAATGTGCGAACCAGCCACATGATAATGTGACTCCTCTTCATTAATTTCTGCATAAAAGTCAATGTGAAGGCTGTAATCTTGGCCATCAGATTTAGCTGTAATGTCCAATGATGTAGCCTTAAGATCAATTTTTAGATCCGTAGGATCCACCAATCTCACCTTCAAGAATATTATGTTTTTGCTATCAACTTTAGCGTTGGATCTTTGAGCCCATAAAACTGGAATAATGCTTTTATGTTAGTAACTTACCAATAAATGGAAACCTAAAAGCAACAAATAGCAATAAAGCAATTGCACGTCTACTGGTCAAAAACTTACCTTCTGGAGGAACTGCTGTCATCTTAAAATATCAATTAGTTGTTAGTATTATTTATATGCAAGTAATAAGATGAAAATAAAGTGATAGATTACAATTTAAGCTAAGAATCAAAATGTATCAGTGCTTTTGAGAGAAGCTGACACATATATAGAGCCAATAAAAAAAAATAGTATTGGGGTTGCCGATGGCATATTGCGCGGTACATTTCTAGAATATGCTACAGGATGTAAATGCGGGGGCGAGGATTCTGGAGAACAAAAAAAAATAGGGCAATAAAAAAATAGTAACATCCGGCTATCCAAGGACTCACCGCTGAAAGTCATGTTCACCTGGATTGTCACAAATCATCACTAAACTAATCTGATACATTATATTTAACAGCGAATTGTGCATTTCACGATAATTAAGAACTTGTTAAAATTTCACGTAACTTAAAGAAGAAAATACACGTATACTAGTGTACATACATACATAATCTATTATATATATTTAATGGCGTCTAAGTGGACGAGGAGCCAGCTTTCTTCTAGCTCTTCTAGGCATTGGTTGCACTGGTGGACCGCTGAATATTGCTGAGGGATCCTTATTCGCGTTATTTCCGGCAAAATTAAAGTCAGGCGTTGAGGACATGTTGAAATTAAAGGACGCATTTGGATTATTCTGAGATGAGCCAAACCCTTGCCCACTAAAGCCCCCAAAGCCGTTCTGGTTATTTTGTTGTTGCTGCTGTTGTGGTTGTTGCTGTTGTTGTATATGAGAAGGAGGCAGACTTGGGAAAGCATTGTTGTTCAAATTGAACATGCCAGACCCAGAATTGTTGTTGTTACTACCATTTCCTCCAAATGCATTACCACTGTTGCTATTATTATTATTACTACTTCCACCGAATGCATTTGGAACCGGCTGATTTCCTGCATTTGTACCAAATCCGCCAAATCCGGTTCCACTCTTAGAATTCTGACCAAAAACAGTCGAAGAACCATTTGCACTATTTCCGAAAGTCGTGCTTTGGGGTGGATTCGAACTTGCACGCTGTCCAAAACCACCACCAGTACCGAAGCCGGAAGATTGCTTGAAGTTGAATCCAGACGAAAATCCGCTGCTGGAATTCGATCCGGCGTTATTCTGTGAGGAGCCAAAAGATGGTGGAACACTGCTATTTTTGGTGAAGTCGTTATTAGCAGCCGGCTTAGTGCCAAACGTAAATGCAGGTCCCTTTGAATTGCTGCTTGCACCATTAATATTGCCACCACCCGTATTACTTTTTGCAGCAGCTGGCACAAACGAAGACTGAGCACCTACAGCAGGCTTGGATGCACCAAATGAAGAGGAAGTAGCTGTTCCGAATCCAGAAGATGCATGTGGATTTCCAAATGTGAAGCCAGGCGTTTTCGATCCAGTACCAGACGCAGGCTTGTCGGAAACATTGCCACCAGAGGCGACAGAAGATATCTTTGAAGCATCCAAATTAAAGACAGGAGGGTTGGAAGCGTTATTGGAAGTGTTAATGTGAACACGCTTCCTATCCTGGGGTTCAGCAAAGCCATTGGCATTTGTCTCAACCTTGGTAGAATCTGGTTTCACTGAGGAATTAAACGAAAAAGCAGGCTTGCTCGTCGATGCTTTACCATCTGCAGCAGTTTGCGGCTTTGCATTAAAGGAGAAGGCAGGAGATGATGATGCAGGTCCAGTTGCATTTTGATTAGGCGGTTTGAAACTGAACTTTGCCGGAGCAGTCAAACCAGCAGATGACTTTGCATTTGAAGAAAAGTTAAATGCCGGCACGGGAGAAGTGGATGGTTGTTTTGAGTCTGTAACCTTTGATGGTCCAGAATTTCCAAACGAGAATGCTGTAGTGGAGGAAGATGAAGGCTGGCTTTTATCACTTTTTGAAGGCCCTTTTGGCAATTCATTAGTTGTTCCTGCTTCACTCTTTTTTTCATGTTGGGATGACGGATTGAAACTGAACGCAGCTTTGGATGGAAGAGTTGTAGAAGCAGCAGCCTGTCCAAATTTGAAAGCAGAGCTTGTAGCACCTTCCTTTTTCTCCTCATGCTTATCAGACTGCTTAGTACTACCAAAGGAGAAGACTGCCGGCTTACTACTTTTACTCAAATCCGTGCCGGTCTTTTTACCGAACGAGAAAGTAGCATTTGAATCGCTAGCAGGTGCAGGCTTTGCACTAAATTTAAATGCCGGCGCATTATCTGTGTGAGCGGGCTCCTCACCTTTTTTGGAACCAAATGAAAAAGCAGGTGCTGAAGTTACCTCTTTTTTGGCTCCAAAAGCAGGTGCTGAAGTTACCTCTTTTTTGGCTCCAAAAGCAGGTGCTGAATTTTCCTCCTTCTTAACTCTAAATGTGAATGAGGGCTTTTCCTTCGTTTCTTTTCCCTGTTCTTTCTTTGGAGCAAACGAGAATGCTGGCATAGATGGTTTATTTTTGCTGGCATCATTTAATGGCTTAACAGAAGGTGTAAACGAGAAAGCTGGCTGTTTTGCGGTTGAGGAATCGACTCCACTTTCTGCTTTCTTGCCAAACGAGAAAGCTGGTACTGATTTCTTTCCTCCAGGAGTGGCAGAAAATGTAAATGCTTTTGCAGTTGGAACAGATGGCATCGAATGGTGCCCTGAGTCTGGCATATCTTCTATTGAAACGTGATGCTTTTTTGAATCCGCAGGCACAACTTTAGGCATCGATTTATTCGAATGCTGGCCAAAGCTAAAAGCAGCAGTTGGCTTGAGTGCTGGACTAACAATATGTTTTTTAATCTTCGGTTCCTCAATCTTTTTGCTCGATTCTGGCAAGTCCAAAGCATGCTTCTTTTTCTCACCAATATTGAATTTACTCTTCTTTCCATTGGCTGGAAACTTTAACTTAGAGGCAACTGGCTTAGTCTGTGGCAAGGCCAGCTCAGAATCACCATCCGACTCATCATCCGAAGGCATGTTATAGGCCATTTGAAGAGTAAAAATACCACGGGTATTCCGCTTACTTTTAGGAATTGAGTCTATTGTTTCCGTAACGCTGCCTGCCAATTTCTGATCAAGGCTGGATTTTTTACCTTTAGTATTTGCACCTGCACCAACCAATTGTGTGTCAGAAGAAGATGCTGTTACATGTCTCAAATGCTGTGTGTGACTTCGTAGGTATTTTTCGCGTGTTCTCCTGTAACGATCCGCTTGCATTCTTCGCTTTAATTGAATAAGTTGAGCTCTCTCAACAGGATCTATACCGAATGTCAGTCTATGTGAACGTGAAGATGCTTTTATAACTGCAGAGCTATTTGATTTTGCCTTGTTTTCACTTTGGGACTTCGCTGAATCCAATGCAGAGTCAAACGTTTTAGAGTGTACATTGCTGATAGACGAGCCATCAAGCTGCGTTGATTCGGCTGGTTGAAACTCATTTATGGTGTTTGATTTCGCATCTGAACCTAATCCAGCATTTTCCTCTATTGTGTCCTTCGTTTTTCCGTGTAGTTGTGAGTATAGTTTACTATTCTCCTGTTTCACCTTTTCGTAGTATTCCGCAAGCTCACTTGCCTTAATAGGCGATTGTATGATATTTGACCGAGAAGATGAAGACAAAGGTTCAAGTGATTGTGTGTGTTGTTTCAGGTTTGATTTTTCCTGAATACTCTTACGTATTTTCTGAACCACATTTTCTCCCAATCCCCAAATATTAGCAAGCGTCTTAGATAAACGCGACAGCTTAGTGGGACGTTGAGATAAGTTCTCAGAGCTCGTCTCAGAGAATGGTCTTTTCAAATTTGAAGGCATTCTATACTGAACAGGCTATTGCCCTTTTGTTGACTATAATTCAAAAAATGTCTAGTCTTGCTAATGTTGCGGAAGTAGGAAGGAGTACTCTTTGTGAAACCATCAGAAGAGGAGATTTATTGCAGGGTCTCGAAAGAAAAACAGTGGACTAAAAATTGTCACTTGTCAGAAAAAAAAAAAAAAGTGAAAATTGAAACTTGGGTAGCACAGCCATATTATGCAAATGCTTGACATATGATTGTGGTACTCTATCAGGAGATTTGACAATTTCAAAATTAAAAAGCAATAGTCGTTAAATGTCAACATTTATATGTCATTAGTCATGGAAATTATGAACAAACTTCATTCTTTAGCCAAGGGGATAGCGAAAAAATCAACCAAGTTAGGTGACAATGAGTGTGATGAAATCAAATCTATTATTGGGGATGACAATTCTTTAGATTTAATTGAAACAACCGATGATAGATTAGTTAAAGCAATTTTGATTGATTATAGTATCAGACATAAATGTACCAATTACGACAAATTATGGAAATATTGTGCCGATGCGATATTGTTGCCAACTGATATGCGCAACGAGTGGAAAGTGAGGCCGGATAACAAGTGGGACGTTCAAAATGATGAAAATGCCTATATTCTAAGTGTAATAGATGAATTGAGTGTAAATAACATACCAGAACCAGGCAAGATACGAACACAAATACTAGACAAATTATCTGCGTATTATTGTACTGGTTGTCCATGGACATCGACAAGAAGTATCAAATTGAGCCAGAATATTATAGATAAAATGTACATCACAGAAGGAGACATGAAAGAGATTATTCATACGTACGAGAAACCCGTTAATGAGTTCTCTGCAAAAAACTTTAATGATAAGCTAACAGCTGAAGGTCGGAAAAGATTCTGGAAGAATAATCTTACGGACATAGTATCTAGCCCATTAGTGGGTAATACGTACACAGACGATTTAGAATCGCACAAGAAGTTTGTCGATGACAACATTTACAGGATAAATGGACTAAAATTTGTTGTCGATAACATATCAGCTCATATGATAGAAGAATATTGGGGTATTATATTTACTTTAACCAACTGCTTTCTCGATGATACAGATACACTCATAAAAATTGAGGCATGCAAAGTCATTCAACGGATTTGCAGAAAGCTTGCAAAGGGTTCCAATGTGATAGTACGGGGCCAAGTAGAACCCATCATCTTCGATGGTGTGGTTCCGGTAATTTTATCACTTCCCTCGATGACTCCTCCAGATATTTCCAAATACGCCATACAGGAAGGCTATAAAACGATATTTTCTTTGTGGGATGTGTCTTTGAAAGACAAAAAAGAGCTGAATTTGAAATTGTCGATGCTTCTGAACGATTTCATATGTCCATCACTTATTAAAGTCTCGGATACACCCGGACTGGTATCCATTCTTACCAATGTAATCAACGAGCAGCTTCTCCCATTGGCTGGCAGTTACCGATTAGTTTTACGGAAGCAATTACTTTATACAATTTTGGATGCTTTATCAAATCCGTCATTGAAAAACTCGGATGACGATTTACGAGGATGTCTTGAGGTGATTAGGCGCTTGGATCCGCGAAAATTAAAAAAGTTTAGATTTGATATTCTTGCGTGTCTGCTTAGATTACGCAAAGTGCAGAAACTCCCGATATCCTATCAAAGGGGGCGAGGAAGCAACATTAACGATAAGATAGAACTACTCTGTCTGGAACTTGGTTTCAAATTGAACAGCGAACAAAATGCACAGGATATCACTGTGACGGACACGTAGAATTTATATTGGCTGTTTTTTATACTTAAAAGAATAATGATGATCATGCAATAAGTTATGGGTGGTTTTGAATGCTTATTATTATCAGGCAAACGGATATAGCGTATAGGAATATGTGTAAAAATACTTTCGGGTTCGGGACACCCCATGCTGCTGACACAGCCCAATATTCCGTCATCTATTTTCGGCATTCCGCATTTGGTTTAGATCAGAAATTTAGAAAAAAAAAAAAATTGCGATTTGTATCTGATCTGATGTGTCTGAACACAGCCTAGTGTAATACGTTCTAACCACTTCTTAAGCAGCATTAAGATGTCTGCTATCAATGAGATACCAAGTTTCTTGAAACAGACACATGAAGGTATGAATGTACGACGTTTGGTTGTTCTTCGTAGATTTTGACAATACTAACAGATATACTTTCTATTAATGCAGAAATCCTTGAGAAGCATAGAAGAATTGTGCATGAAGAAAGGCATCGATTGAGATCAATATCTGCGGTTCAAAATCATCATAAGTTTAGTGTTGATGAAGCATTAGCACATAAAACTAAGAATAGATACAGTGATGTTCTTCCATACGATCAAACACGGGTTAGAATAAGATCTGAAGGTAGGTACATTAATGCAAGTCGTATAATGTTGAAGGACATTTGCAACAAGACAAAGGAAGGTTATTACATTGCGACGCAAGGACCTATGAAAAATACGGTCAATGACTTTTGGGAAATGTGTAAAGAATTGAATGACGAAAAAATCGTCATTGTTATGGTGACCGCTCTCAGAGAGAAGGAAATCGATAAATGCTATCAGTATTGGAGGGACGGGAACTTTGATATATGCGATTCGGATGGTAAAGCATTGCTCCATTTTGATGCAATTACTCATTATTTTGAAGATGGGGGGTTTGAAGTGAGAAAATGGCTAATGACAGATATGCTAACATCACACAAAAGAGAAGTGGTTCATTTTTATTATGATGCATGGCAGGACTTTGGGAGACCAAATAACCACTTAGACATTATATCTCTTGCTGAAGAGGTTATAAAAGAGCAAAAGTCAATTAGAAATTTAGAAAAGAATCCATTGATTGTTCATTGCTCAGCTGGCGTTGGAAGAACAGGTGCTTTTATTTCACTCCATTACATGCTCAGCCATTTACAAGATATGTTAAATACAGAAGGAAAATTTATTTGTGATGGAGATCCAATTGAACAGATAGTTTATCAATTGAGGAAGCAGAGAATGCTTATGGTTGGACCATCTCAGTTTCAATTTGTTTACGATGCTGTTCGATCATGCTGGAGGGAGCAGGTTTCAGAATCGGTGCATTTAAGTGAAGCAATCAAAAAATAATAACGAACCATTTCGGAAACCCAAGTGATATGTGTATTAAGAACCTTGTTGGATGTTACGTTACGTTGCATGAATTTGAATAGCGTAGATAGCTAATAAACTGCCAGCTAAATCGTAATAAAGTTATCTCAGCAATAAAAGTCATAAAGTTGCCTATACTGTATCTACGGCATCCTTACTTTTATGAAAAATAAACAAATTATTGTCCTTAATGATGACGAGGAAAATCACATATTTATTTAGATGATGGCATGCTTGAATATCAAAAATACAAGGCAGGCGACACCGTGGGAATTCTGGGGTGGCCTTTGAAATCATCCAAGCCGGCTGGATAATTGTTATTGATAGTGATTTGAAAAAGTGCAAAGGATGAAATGCAAGCATGGAACAAAAAATAGAAAAGAAAAGAGAAACCAAAAAAATGAAGTTATAAGAAGTAAGAAATGTAGAATCTGAGACCATTTTCAGATGTAAAAGCATAACCACTCTTAAAGATTCTTCTCTTTCTTCAGAGCACGGAGAACCTGTATCTTTCTCCGTCTTGCGTTTATAAACCAATTGGAAAGTTGCTGATTCGTCAAACCGGTCAAATGAATCAACTCACTCTTTTCAGTTGCGCTTGGATATGGATGGTCCAAATTGTCATTCAACCAGCCCAAAAGAATACTTGTAGTTTTTTTTGGAAGGTTTGCTCTCTTCTTTCTAGATCTTTGAATTCTTCTGTGATCAATAATTTTATCCTCCATATAGTGAGTGACGATTGAAGACCTCCTAATGTCCCCATCAATTGAAGCACTCGCTGAAGAGCCAGATGGTGTTAGCGAGGCGATAGATGCGTATGACGAGGAAATGGGAAGGGAGGCAGGCGTAAGGCTTGTGGGTGACAACAGACTCTGCCTTCTGTAATATGGATATGATTGCATCTGCGATGGATAAGGTGCAGCATTATAATATGAAGGAGTTGGAGGATAGTTATACTCACAGGGTATAGAATTGCAGCGATGGCGAGGGGACGGCTGTTCAATACCAGGAGATTGATGAGGAGGATATGAGGTAGAGGAGGTGAAAGGAGGTGGCAATACTATTGGACTAGGAAGGGATGATGCTGGAGAAAGCAACGAACGAATGGATGGCAGCCTGTCTGCTGGCTCATAACGATTCTCAACCGAAATTGACGGTATCCTGTAGTTTGCAGGTTTCTGGATGTAGGAGCTGGTTTCATCATATGAATAATTCAATGGTGGAAGACTTGTCACTGGAATTCTGCCACCAATTGAAATTCTTGGAAGTAACGGTTGAGGTGGGTGTGACAACTCTGGATGCGGAGCATTCATTATAGGATAATAGCGACTATAATAACAAGCAATGTACTAACAGTGTATATATGAAGCTGCTCGATCTTACTTCAATGGCACCCGGTTGCAAATTAATTTTTTGTCAATCGACAATTTTTGGATTTTGAATTATGGGAATCAGAAAGCAAAACGTCACGTCACGGTAAGGATCCTAATTTGAAAAAATTCAATAACTTTGCTGATTTATCAATAGTATACGGCAAAAGTAAAGGATATAAAAAGGAAAACCCCACAAAACAGGTGAAAGAGGAAGGAAAGGTTTGATCGGAGAAATGATAATGAAGTAACCGCGGAAAAACCAAGCGGTTTTATACCGATGTTCATCATAGTGAGGACAGAATTGATCATCAAGTCAAATATAATAAGAAAAAAAAAACGGCTGAATGAAAATGCAATATTCGATGCAAGTCAAGTGAAAAAGAGAAGTTAGTGCTGCGGTGTGTAATGAACAAAGACAGAAATAGGATTCGAAAAAGAACAATGAATTTTGCTCATCCTCGCAACTTCTTTCTTTTCTCTTTTTTTAAAATCCACAGGCCGGACAAACGAAAAACGCAGAGGATGTTAGAAAAAATTTACACTTCCGAACCGAGCAAAAAAGTAAATTTCTTCATTGTTTACTCCAGATTGCTGGTGAGTAAAGTTCAGCTTTTCAACCTCTACGGTATAAGCATCAACATGTTCCGGGGACAATCACCGGGAACTGTCAATCAAAGTATTGCTTAACTATAAAATGAAGGGCGGGTAAAAAGGGATGAAAATTGGATATATAGAATATGAAAGGTGACATTTCACAAATCGCTTTCAGTTTTCTGAAGTAATTGTTAAGACTTTTTGCCTTCAGTAGCTAACGACGTTAAGAGGGAACATAAATCCATGAATATGAATATTAAGTGTAGAATACTATCTTTAGGACGGGCAAATGCAAAACGTGTACGTTGCCAATTTGCTTTCGGCTTACATAAGATTTATACGTCATATAAGAAAATATAATAGAATAAGGACAGATTGTCTATTTTTTTATTGGGCAAAATACTGTGGAAATTCAAAATTTGACACATCCTTATCTGAGGTTTTTCGCATTTGCTTTTTTTTTATTGATGCTATGTCAATTCCACACCTGCCCGACCACTCTAAAAGCTGCAGCCGCCGATTCACAGCATCTCAAAAAAAGAAAAAAAAAGAAAAAGCGAGGCCGATCCAGATTTGGAAGCATGCATAAAATAGAAGTCGGAAACTATAAATCTTCCAGCGGAATTAACGCAGAATACCCGATTGGTACATATCCTAATTAGGCATTCTCCTTATGCGTTAACTCTTCTCTTCAACAATCGATTGGCCCATTACTTATCTGTTATTTCTGCAAGCGACTATTATGATATTACTCACCTGATCACGCTAATCTCGCCTACATCGGTTTGGGATTTCTTTGGATAGATCTTCAACCCAAAATGTGGCTCACTGACACATTTTGGGCACTTTCGCAATAGTGACATATTGAATTTTTAATAAAAAGATTGCTTACAAAGATACACGATTTTTTTTCTCCTCCCTTGCCGGAGCCCTTCTTCAGCTGTGCATGATCCAGGCTTTATTTCCTAATTGATATTAGGTCCGAGCACTCGCTAAATCTGTGTTCCAAAGTGGTAAATTCTCTCATTTAGATTTATTCCGGCGGTAGCTTTTTGCCTTACTAATTTACGGGTATCGTATCGTTCGCTACCGTGTACTGAGAGCAAAAATGCTTCAAAATGGAAATTAATTTATCTATTTTTGATTGTGCTACTTCGGACAAATCAAAGGACGCTCTACCAATTAGCCCTTTTCTTTATTGTTATATACATGAGCTTGACAAGATTTGTTGAACAGGAACACCTTATCGGTACGTGTATACTAAAGCATGTGCAAAAAAAAAAAAAAAATCTGCTCAGAAAGATAGATGGGAAGAAATATCGAAGGAGAGATGGGACTGTTGTCCATTGCGTTTTTTTTCCTTTTACTTTAATAGTACTTGGCAAGTACTGATCGATGAATGATGGAATATTTTTGGCTAAAAATATGAAAATAGGAAGGGGTAAAAAATTGGAAATAATGAATGCTCATCCGCAATAGTAAATATGGACAGCCATACACGATAAAAGTTGATTTTATTCCGGCGGAAATGCCTGCATGGGAATTCGTGTGCAATGGACACAAATAACCTGTCTGGAAACTAATCACTAGTCAAAATGAAAACAGACCTTGATGCTATTCTTGGAATAACTTCTAACAAAGCTTTTCCCGTATCTCGGCAAATAATCTGTTCTTCATTTGATGGAATCGTAGAATAAACATTTATTTGCCTGAACGCACGTCAAACGGGAAGAAAAATATCGAACAAAAAAAAACTGAAGCCTCAATATAAAAAAGGTATAGCTCATGATAGCAATAATAAGAATATACGAGAGAAGTATGTGCTCAATTAATTAATCCACACAATTCTGCGGCTCAGCCGCCGTGGTATAATAATATTAACTATTTGCAATTCTTTTGACAATTTCCGTTGAATGTAAATTTAAACATCAAATTCATATCTAACGAGTCTAGCGTATAGATTACTTAACATTCCTTCTCTTTTCATTGACGTTCTGCTCATGCTTTTTGATAAAGAGTTTACATATATCTGTTAAGGACGATGAAGATATGGTCGCCATTTTTTATTATCTCTGCCACCATCGGCTTTCGTCGGCAGTTGAAATTTCCTCTTTTTTTTTTTTTTCTTTGTGCTGAAAGACTGACCTATTTAAAATTTAAAATGGAAATGAAAGGGGAAGAGTCAATTTTTAAAATATTTTCACCCAAGAAGTATCTTTGATAGCAACACTAAGGGTACATCCGTAATGAAAATACACAGTGGTGATCTGTTGTGTGTGTCTTATTACTCTTTATGCGAATGATGACGTTTTTGTTTGAGCGCCTACCAAAAATAGTGTAACAATTCAAGGTGAATTAGAAGTGCTGTTAAAAAAGAACGCAAGGAATTGGCATATAGATGTAACAATGGTGTTTTATTTTAATAATATGGCATATGAATCAATCGAAACAAACATCTTTTTTCTTCCCTATTTTATCCCAATACAAAGTTTCCTTACTTGTGCGGATTATTCAAAGTTTTCAACCTGTTTAACGCACTACGTCCTTTTTCATCCCATCGATCTTCTTTAGATTTTTTTAATTAAATTTCTTTTGAAATCTACCTCGTATTTTCTTGGCAGCTTTATTGTAGTATTCATGCCCTGCATTATTGTGCCTTCCCACTAGAAAAAATTATCACAATTCGTTTTATTCTTTTTCATACTTCGGCCGAGCATTGCTAGTTCAATTCAATAGTCATGCTATGGTAACCCTATCTTCTATGTTTACTAGTGGTGGGAAGCTATATTAGTCTTACTAACATATTTCGGGGTAAAGTGTTTTGGTATATACACATATATTGAGCGGGCAATAAAGTTGTAATTACCAAAGTAAATTTAAGCACTTTCCGAGCGAGTCATCCAAGATCAATTATTTATTCAACAACATGAAGTGACATACATCCCTAGGGAAAATATGGATGCAAACCGAAAAAAAAATCGAATATCAAAGTTAGCCGGTCTTTCCTTCCTTCTTTTTTTATCGTGATTCTACGTTGGTTAGACTTATAAAACCATATACATATGATTAAGTAATTAGGCCAATGTATAATTGATTCTTGAAATGCATTGAGTATGATTTTAACAGAGAAGTGGAGTGATTTATCATGCAATTTTCTGCCTCTTGTTCTGCCAGGATTGAAACATGGTTGCACTGGAGCAGAATACCTAAATGCATAAAGGCATAATGAGATCAAATTTGGTATCAGTTAATAATGAAGTGATCTTGCTTTCTTTTACTTGCTCTTTCTACATTTATAAATTTACTTCATTATGATGTGTAGCAAGGATTATATACTCAAGCCTCATGACATTGTGAAAAGGATATTATTGCTACGCACTGAAAAGACCATATGCTGGTCCAACAGCTCAGTATTGATCATCAAAAAGAACAAATGTACTAAGATGACTACAAAGCAGCACTTAAGAGCATACATTAACTCTTCCTTATAAATTACTCATTCACATTTATTTATTAATTAAGATGGTCGATCAGAGTTTCGTTATTCACTTTATTGAAGACCTGGTTTTTCATAAAAAAGCATGAGATACGCCAAAAATAAGATGAATCACAGTTTATTGAAGAAATAACTTCAATCCATTTACATCAAGGTTCATATCTCAATCCTAAAGATTTGTTGTCACAGTCATGGTTTGGGCATTAATTAGCAAAACAGGAGGTAGCCCATTCAACCACAACTCAAGATTGCATGCATAATCCAGACAGTCTTCCTCACTTTCATGCAGTCCTATGTCAGGAACTGGCAAAGTTGAAAAGATGAGCGAAGAATCTTGCGATATTCTGCTCATGAGCTCATTCAATATCAGAAATTGACACCTATTTGGAAGTTCATTAAATGAAAGCGAAGTCATAGAACTTGAAGCCGAAGAAGAAGAAGAAGAAGAGGACGATATTGACGATCTAACTGAAGCAGATGACAATACTGCATTTGCATCCAATGATTCTGGGCTCATTACCCCAGATGGTAAGGAAGGTTCATCTTGCTTTTCGGTTACAGAAATATTGACAGCTCCATTATCACCTCTACTCAAGGGCCCAATAACGGTCTCGTCAGACTGCGTAGTTGTATCAAGATCTCTTATTGAGCTTTCATCAGTTTTTGGTTGATTCTGAATGTTCATGTTCTTATCACTATATTTGATAGATGTATCTTCAGAATTGTTTTCAGTAACAGACAATGTTGAATTCATAGCGTCACCATCAGTTATTGTTCTATTAACATCGCTAGTGATGTTGTTTTGGTCGCTTTCGCTATCCACTTCATTTATTGAGCTTAGACTCTCGGAATCCTTATACTCCAAAGGTTTCTGAGGTTCTTTCTCTTTCTTCTCATGCTTTTTCCTATCCTTTTTCTCTTTAACAAATATGATTGATGGCTCATTTCCTTGTGCATTTTCTAATATCTGTGAGGATGGCATAGTGTCTGCAGTGAACATCATTGATGATCTTTCCTTACGTAGTGTGTGTGCTGATTTTAAGGTATCAAATATTGGCTTCCGCAGGTGGCGTGAATTGATATACTTTCGTGAAGGATTAGTATTTGATTTTGCAGATGTAGTCCCAGCAGCGGAGTTCGTACTCTTCTGACTAGATATACTAAGCTGAGGAATATGCTCCGAGGATGGTACATTTGCGGATTTTGGTAGCATAAACGGACTTGGGAATGCAGATACACTTGATGCATAAGACATCATGGAATCAACATCAGACATAGAATGACTATAACTCCAATCATCTTCTGTGACCTCTTCAGTCATTCGATGAATATCAGCAACTGGCAACTTATTTGCAACCATAGAAAGAGAGACACCTAGATTGTTCATCTTCGAAAATGTGTATCTTCCCTTGTTGGACTTTTCAATTTTACGAACTGCCCGAGGATTTATGGAAACGCCACTATCTGCGCTCAATGTAAGTGATGTTTTTATATTTGAGGCGGTATTTTCGGACCCACCCTGCGTTCCATTCTCCTTCTTCATATTTCTTTCTTCCTTGCGAAATTGTTTTACCGTCTTCCACCAAACATCACCGATCAAAGCTTCATCAACCATCTTTGCAATGCTGTTATCATCAATAGGTTCACCTTTCGCAATGTATCTGTATGTTAGAAGTTCACCGCTGTCCAAACATTTCACAACTACATCAGCCTCTATTCTTAAAATTTCAAGCAATGACTTGATACGTCTTTTCTCCTCTAATATATCCTCCTCGTACTCAACAAACGCAACAACCCGAAGCTTATGAGTTTTATGCCATGCCGGAACCGTTCTGAGAATAGCTCCCAATTGTAAAATCAGCGTATACGTGTCAAAGTTTGTCGTTAATATGTTTCTGTCTCCACTATTATCTGTAACCTTGGAAGCCATTTGAATTGGATATAGGTCAATCAGCTCTTTGCTTCCATCAGAAAGTGGAGGAGACTGATCTGTTGGAATTCGCAATCTCGGAAATCCCTTGGCAACAGCCAAATTACTATTCAGCAATGAAAGATCCTCTAGAGTCTGTACCCATTCAGTAAGTCGTATTTTTGGCTCTAATGGGCAGTTGTCGGTAGGAATTTTGGCCACATCTAGGCTAACTTGACTGCTATATTGGTAAGTTCCATTCTCAAACTTCAGGCCGGTAGGAAGATGAAGCTGCTCTCTGTTATAATGCGATAAATCATAAAAGGCAAGGATTGTAATATTTGGCTTCATACCTCCAAGACCGCATCCTAAAAAGACATTGCGCACTCCCCATGAAAATGTTGGTGCAATTGACACCTGAACGAATGCCTTAATATGCGATAAATCCCTCACTTTCTCCCATGCCGCTCTTTCCTTATTAAGTTCACCCACTCGGTGTTGAAATCTTCTGGCTACCATAACGTGTCCAAGAACGTACAAGCCTCCTTTTTTTAAATGATTGCAAAAACTAATGAGTCTCCAAGTTGTTCTCGGATTGTCCACCAATAGAAGAATCTGCGGCCTCCAATATTTGACATTATCTTGACGAAGCTTCAACAAATACTTCCGGACCTGGTGATATATTAAGGACTGTGAGACATCACCCCATTGCTTAGGTGGAGAGATATAATGAATAACAACAATTAAGAATGCAAGAAAGGTAATTATTAAGCAAGCAGAGACTCCATCAACAATAAACATAGCAGCAGCAGATGCAATTGTTCCAGCAATAGCCGTGTACGTGTTGAAAAAGCGAAAGCTAGGACGGAAATTAGGCGCAGATCCAATCCTGAGCAACCCACATGCGACATTAATGGAAATAAATGTCATGAGAAACGTCATCGTGATCATGGTGGCAAGCTGATTCACATCAGCAAACAAACACAACTGGCAAAGCAACCATGAAACAGCAATAGCATGCCAAGGCTTACCACAAGAACGCTTAACAGGATGAATTTCATGATGGTGATGATGATACTGATTATTATGGCGAGAAGAACGGTATGCGAAACCTGGAGTTAGCTTATTGTTATCCTTAGCAGCATTGTTGGATAAAAATCTAGCTTTACCATCAGACTCTTCTGCAGATAATTGCTGATATCTGTTGGAAGCATTACCGGTTGCGAATGCTGCGGATGCAGAGGAACCACATTTACCATCATTTTTATCATCATCTTCTAACGCAAACACGCGATAAAGTCCAGGAAATATATCATCTTTGGCAACAGCCTGCAACAACTGCGAAGCCCCAACAATACCAACAATAACGGAAAAGAGTGCAGTGGCAGTTTCACCCATAATAATAAGTGTCGATGAGACTCCGACAGTTTGGATCACTTGGGAATCCCGATAAAGCAACTTTCTTGGTATGGAAGCACTCATGGAACATATCACAAGAAAGTAACAAATAACAGTAACAACTATACCTTGTAAAGTTCCTTTTGGAATGGATTTTGATGGATTTTTAAGGTCCTCGCTCATGGCCGAGCCAGCTAATATACCAGCTGTAGCCGGGAAGAACACTCCAAAAACATCATTGAAGCTTTCAATCGTAGAAATTTGAGATCCAGCAGCACCAATAGTATAATGGGGCCACATATTCTCTTTAAATGTTGACCATGATAGGCCTGTGTACTCTGTGCCTAGATTTGGAATACCGAATGGCTTCACTATTAAAGAAGAAATTGGGACAGATATCGTAGCAATTAGAAGCACAAGGCAAAATAATCCACCACAACGAGACATGGCACCAGCTCCAATCAAAGAGATGAATGTGCATATTCCAAGAACTATGGTTGCGTATAATAACTGCCAGTTCGAACTAGTTGGAAGCCATTCTGCCATAACACCACCGTAAAAGCCAAAATTGTATAGTAATGGCTCGATAAGACCAGCAACGTTCAAAGCAGCGTTCAAAATTTGTCCGATGTATAATATAATTCCGATTGCACCACCGAACTCCACGCCTAAGCTTCGGCTAATCATATAATAAGCTCCTCCTCCCTTCACAATTCCATTCGTAGCAATTGCACTGACACTCATCGTAGTTAAAAGATCAATACCATAACTCATACCCAAAAGAAGAAGGGTGCCCATAAATCCCATTTGTCCCAAGACGAAACCAAAACGGACAAACATCAAGATGGAAAGAACATTCAATATCGTTGGCATCGTGACTCCAGCCATTGTTCCGAGCTTGTTTGATTTAACTTTCTGCTTTAAGCCATCAGATGACTCTCCATTGCCTCGCGCTTCATCGTTTTCTATGATATGACTATATTCCTTTTGCGGTCCATCACTATCAGCAGCAGAATAAGGTACATTGTAACATTTTCCTGTGGAGGATCCTGTATTTTGTTTCCGGGCCCCATTATATTTGGTATTACCGGAAGAAGGGACTCCAGATAATCTTGGATTATCTGAGCTTGGAAATCTTGAACTACCAACATATCTTCTTCTCATTATTGTGGGTGATTTTGGAATCGTACCATACGATTCTTGCCGCCCTCGCGCAATGGGGGTTTTCATAGACTTCATTTTCCCAAAGGATACAGTTTGTCTCGTTATCGTTAAAGCAGCGATTGAACTTAGTCAGATATCAAGTTACCACTTCTCTTTGATAAGGCTTGTAATTATATTCTCTGCTTCAGCAAATATGATTTTGGCTTGTGTTTTGAGTTTAGTACTCTTTGACTTCAACTATGTGTACCTCAGAAAATTATATTGTAGTTGTGCTTCAAGAAAAGTAAAAGAATGAATATGTAATTTCCAAATCTACTGCACTGATGGTAGAAAAAAGAAAAAAAAAATCGACGTTCAGTTCGTATAATAGAAACTTAAACTGATATCACAAAAGCAAAATCTGTGTTATTTGAAAGGAAAAAGGGCGGAACGTTGTCAAAATAGCAAGAAAGAGGAAGCGTAGACGTATGCTTTGACAGATGCATTCAAAGGGCTCTTTTATTTTTTATCTTTTAACTAAATGAAATTACTGTAGGGAATGAGAAAGATAGCCGATTGGTCGATCGACGCATGAAAGATAACCATTCGAAAGTTTTTTAAAGAGAAGCTTACCGACATCAGTGTATCATTCTCTTTCTTTAGACTCTTCATCAAAAAGCATTAATCTATCTGCAACACTAACAATGTATAGAGGAAGAGGTAACAGTAAACGTGGTAGAGAAAACCGTTATGAATTTTACAAACGCGATGATCGATACAGAGAACCAGAAAGGAAAAGGTCGAGATATTCGTCATTTCACTATGGTCAATCTGAGAGCAGAGAATATGATCATCGACAGCAGTCTTACGAGATAAATCGGCATGAACACTACAAATATAATCATGATTATGGCAGTCAATCAAATGGTTCATATAATGAGTCAAGGTCATATCCAAATTTGCCAAATCGGCTTGGTAATTATCCAGAAAGAGTATCTGGTAATGTAAGTACAAATAAGTTTTCAGATTCTATTCAGAAAAGACAAGAAACTAATGGTTCGACTTTTGCAAATGTTGAAACCCCTTTAAAGTCTTCGCGAGAGTCGAGATCTAGTTCCCCGAATGCTGATAAAAGACTTGCTAATTTGGACCACCAAGAAACTGCAACTAAGCCAAAAAAGGCTTTGGGTGGTACGCAAAAAAAAAAAATGAGGTTCAAAAAGAAAGCAATTACAAGGAAAAAGATGCTAGGCGGTATAAAATTGAAGAAGGCTTTATTGAATATGGATGTGATTGAAGACGATGTTAAAAGTTCCCCCATACCAAGAAATGCAGCAAATGTATTCAAACCAAAGATATCTTCATTAAAACCAATCAAACATGATAGTACTGATCTTGACTTATATCTGAGAAATTTAAAAGCAAAAAAGGATAAAGAATTGGGAGGGCACGAGATTTTTTCCGATGATGAAGATGGTGATGTTAGGGAGACTGATACTCTTCCTTATGAATATGATCAGGTCCAACATGATTCTAAGAAGAAAGACAAGCAGAAATTACCCGTATTTCCACAATCCAAGAGAGAAATGGTTAAGTCATTGTATGAAGAGTCCTCGTTTATTTCGAATATGACTGATGAGGAGGTTTCCAGTTTGCGAATTCAAAATGCTATAGTTATTCATGGCAATAATCCGGTTAGATCGATTCTCACATGGGCACAGTCCGGATTTTCGTCTAATATATACGAAGTCCTGATGAACTTGAAGTTTGGATCACCAACTCCGATTCAAGGAGAGGCCCTTCCAAATATTATGAGTGGAAGAGACTTTATAGGTATAGCAAAGACGGGTTCAGGAAAAACTTTAGCATATCTTTTGCCCATGTTCCGACACATTTTGGCAAATGTTGGCCTGATGAAAAGATCGGAAACGAGTAATTCGGTTCGACATTCTGCAAGTCAACCTTTGGCTCTAATACTAACACCTACTCGTGAATTAGCAACGCAGGTTTTTAAAGTGTGCCAACCTTTTCTCTCATCCTTGCATATACATGGTCAGTGCTGTTATGGTGGACAGTCAATTAGTCACCAGATATCTGGACTGAAAATACAGGCTGATGTTATAGTGGCGACACCTGGGAGACTTATTGATTTACTAGGAGCAAACAATGGTAAGATACTTTCACTCTCGGATATTTCGTATTTCGTCTTAGACGAGGCAGACAGGATGTTTGACATGGGATTTGAACCTCAAGTTGAAAAAGTCGCCGGTTTGATGATGAAGCACAGACAAACAGTTCTTTTCTCAGCAACGTTTCCTCCCAAAGTTGAACGACTAGCCCTGAGATTTTTAAATGATCCGATCAGAGTTTCTGTCGGTATAAGAAACCTATTGAGTAAAGATATTGACCAGAAATTCTTGGTTTTGGATCCAGATGATAAGTTTCCAGAACTGCTTCGTATTCTTGGAGAATTCAAAGCAAAAGATGCCAACGGGAAGGTTCTTGTTTTTGCAGATACGCAGAATAGCTGTGACAGGTTGGTTCAGTGGCTCAGCAAGCGTGGATATCCGTCATTATCTCTTCACGGTGGTCTCGACCAATCGGATCGTGACGAAATTATCACAGACTTTAGAAATGGTGTCATTGATATTTTGGTTGCAACTTCAGTGGCATCGAGGGGTTTGGATATTGATAACTTGAACATGGTGATAAATTTCTATGCACCTAGCCACATGGAGGACTATATACACCGAGTTGGCAGAACTGGACGTGCGGGAAGGAAAGGTAAAAGTTATACTATGATTACGCATACTGAGGAGAAGGCTGCAAGTGATATTGTAAAATTATTGGAGCTCTCTAGCATGCCAGTTCCTACTGATCTCCAAAATATGTCAACATCATTTAGGGAAAAGGTGAAGGCCGGAAAGGCAAGATTCAGTGGGGGATTTGGTGGAAAAGGTCTAGAAAAGTTGGAGGAGCTTAGAGAGGAAAAGAGAAAGCAGCAAGAGCAGATTTATGATGACAATGATAAAGTTAACGAGGATAAAGTGAATGATAAACAGCATGAAAAGTCAAATGATAAAGTTGCAGGAAATGAAAATAAGAAAACACCTGAAGGAGAATCACTTCCGGCCAACTTCTTTGCAGAGCCAGCTGCTCCAGGGGCGGTTCCATTTCATGCAAAAATTGAAATCAACGATTTATCTCCACGTGTCCGTTGGTCAGTTGCCAATGCTAATACATTGAAGAAAGTGATCGATCAAACTTCCGTTGCTATAACAAATAAGGGCCGGTTTTATCCACCAGGAAAGATTCCAAAGGCTGATGATACTCCCAAGCTTTATCTTTTGGTTGAAGGCAGTGACGAGTTGAAAGTGAAGCAAGCAATGGGATTATTTAACGAGGCATACACTGAGAGTCTAAATGCGGAAAGGGGCAGACATTAAGAAATCATTATACAATTGGAGACGAAGAGAAGAGATCACTTTGCCATTAAATAAAGAACAGGAAATACTGAACGTATAATCTGCACTATATGCACCTTGTATAACCAGGCATGTCTCTGCTGATATGAATTGCTTTGGGTTGTGTACTATAATAAAATGAAGATCTTAAGAAGCCTTTTCCTCAGCTCTCGATATTGTCTATTATATTAATCTTAAAATTTTGTATCTTATTGTGCTGCATGTTACATTTCACTTATCGTGGGTTACATTACTACGGTGAGGTATACTGAAATTAATGGCGCGAATCCCGGCAGTGTAACATATATAAGTTGGCGGAAAAAGTCAAGATCCTATTTATTTCTCGTAATTCTAAGGATAATGTCACTTTCACCGTTGCGATTTAGCTGTAACATACTCCTAATCCAAATATAAGGTAAAGCATTCAGTATGACGGTCGGATATAAGCCCATGTCATTTTTGAAAGTTCGAGAAATTGTGGATTCAGGAAATATTAGAGAACTCTACAGATCACCGGAATGCATGAAGAAATACAATAGTTTTAAAAAGATGCTGAAGGATGAAGGAATAGATATGACTTCTCGTATTGTGGTAGAGCAGCTTCATTGGTTACCGCCTTCAACAAGTATTCGAACGCCTTCCAACGAAATTGTTGAGAAGATCAAACCAAAAGACAGCATGCCATTTGCTAATGAAGATGACATTACGATTGTTACAAATAGTTTTCCGTACTACTTGGAGGATGGACTAGTGCATTTGTGTGCCTGGGTCAAGTTTCCTATGCCCCCAGACCCCAAATCGGAGTTGGGTGATATTTCAGACGAAATGAAGCGTCTTGTGAATCTTTACGTGAAGAAAACGTTTGTTGATCACTTAGGATTGTCTAACGATAAGGTGCTATGGTTTAAGAACTGGGCAGCTTTGCAAAGCATTAAAACAATCCCACATATTCACGTGATTCTGGATCATCCAGATCCTAAGAAGGTGCAGGCACTTCTACAAACAGGCGGTATTCCAATTGATTATAGCACGGACTTTGCTTCGAAATTGTAACTTTTGTCACTTGATAGATCCTATAGCAAAGTTATATATTTTTTAAGGTCAGATGAACCATGTGTATCTATCTGGAATGTAATATTTATTAGCATTATACCATACTTTCGTGATAGTACTTTACTATTTACTCGTTCCCTCACATTTGACAGAGAAAAAGTTTAAAATTTTAGTGCTGTTTTACTTCGGATTATTTTCATCTACTCATTAGAGATTTATAAGGTGGATAATAAACTAATACAATCACCCAGCACTAAGCATGGGCTTCGAGATACCCGGAATCGGGTATGATTACACTGTTAAATATGTGAACAGTAACTGGAGAAAGAAGAGAAAAATTCAAAGCGATAATTATGGGCTTCCAATTGTGGCCCCAACGGTTACAAACCAGCCATACAGTTATTGCCCATTAATTCCATCGACTGAGGTATATGACTTTAATATGCTATACACGGACGATTGGAACATCAGACTTGGTATGGATGAGGGTAGGGATTGCGATTTGCGTGCACGAAGGAATTCGGTTTTTGGCGGATTTAATTCGTACGATATGAATATTCCGGAAGATGTTATTACAACAACTGCCGGAAACGAGAATAACAAAAGTTTGGTTTCAAACCCTCTTCAAATTAATACAAATTACAAAAGTATTAAGTCGGAAACTGCTGAAAATATGCAGATGCAATCGACACATGTTTCGGGATCTGTGAAAAAGAAGTCAACTGAAAAAGTGCTGCCAGTTCAAGAACCGCAGAAGCCGAAACAACTTGTCAATCTACCAACAGAGATCTTATTGCGGATAATAGCACTTTCCAAAAATGTTCCAGGATTGCTACAAACATGTCGGTTTTTCTTTGACTTTGTTGTGTTGCATCAAGCACATATATATCGACTGTTAATTGAGTATTACTATCTGACTAAGATAAAGTGCTCCGTCACTTTTGGATCCATTATCAAGGCAAACAGACTTACCGATGAAGAACATATACAGAACTCCATGGCTTTTACCATTGAAGATATGGAAAAGAGAATGAAACATCATCAGGAACAGCAAAGGAAAAGAAGACGCAGTAGTGTCCACTACCAAAGTAAGGATATCATAATTGTCCTTGATTCAGAATGTCTTCTGCAACCATTTATGTCATATAAATTGTTCAGAGCATTTACGATTGATGCGATTCTTCCGGCATTTAAGATCAAACAGCTGAGATCTGAAGTTGAACATTCTGTAGGTGCCTTACAACAAAATTTGTTAAGCTCTTATCAGACGACTTTCGTTGGTACGGACAGATTAAATAAAGCAGAGGTCCTAAAGAAGTTTGTCAATGAATCAGAAATTCCATTTCCGTACCTTGATCCGAGTAATCCATCCAATTTGGATTATCTTGGTGAGGATGATTATGTAGATAAGCTTCGTCTAGTGAAGAAAATTATGCTACTGCATCCAAAGTTTGAAAATATTCTACAAGATATCGTTTACTTTTTGATAGAGTTAAACATTAAAGTGAAGGAAGTCATGCCGTCAGACGTTGAATTCAACGATATTAGACTAAAATTAAAGGATATGAAGGTTTTGATTGGGGACCAAGTTGAGCATTTAGGAGTGTCACAGGATGATACATCTGAGACCGACGGGGAGGATAAGAAGAAGTTTGTTATTACAAGTCCTGAACTTGTACTGAGTATTCTGATGAAGGCAGGAAAAAAATGGTCTAAAAGTCTTTTGAAGTATGTCTCTAGGGATGCATTGCAGGAAAACGAACATTTCTGGACGTGTATTATGGAAAGCAAAAGACTTGATTATGTCAAATGGTTGGAGAAATATGCCCACTTGAGTCCAAGTGCCGGAGTTCTTAACATTTTGGCAAGAAATTCGCAAGGTGAATAGAAATATCATTCTATAGGGTACGACAATAGACAAGCATTAATGGATACTTTAAAATGTGTGGAAACCTTTAATTCAAAACAAGAAAGTAAAATAAAGCAAAGCTATAAGAAGTGCAGATTTGTATGTATATATGTGCTCTCCACCCCTTCCAATCAATTCTGCATCTGATATCCATACTGTAGATTAGGCTGATTCTGGGTTTGCATTGGAATTTGCTGTTGCTGCTGTTGCTGCTGCTGCTGCTGTGATTGCTGTTGTAATTGTTCACCATTGTGCATTTGTTGAAACACAGCAAGTGGTGATTTTCCCTCACGCGTGTATTCTTCTAACCATTCATGGTTTAAAGCCTGTCTAGCACTGATTCGCATCTCGGGTCTCATTTGTAACAGTCTTTGAACCAGATCAAGAGCACCAGGCTCGATACTAGGTATTAAAATGCGCAAATCTTGAGGTATAAATACACTGAAATCCGGTTTGTAGTTTGGATAGCTCGACACACCAGGCCAGGTTCTTTCATTAGGCGTACCCATGATTCTGAATATCTTTTTAAGTTGGTCCTCGTTTGAGGAACCCGTAAAAAGAGGCTTTCCTGAAAACATCTCGGCAAGAATGCAGCCTGCAGACCACATATCAATGGAAGTGGTATAATTCCTAGATCCAAGTAGAACATCAGGTGCCCTGTACCACAAAGTGACAACTTCATTTGAAAAGGTGTTCACTGGAATTCCAAAGGCTCGTGCCAATCCAAAGTCTCCTAGTTTCAACTGGCCCTTGTTGTTGATTAGCAAGTTTTGTGGCTTCAAATCTCTGTGCAACACTCTGTTATCATGACAGAAGGCAATACCCTTCAAAAGCTGAAACATGAAAGATTTCACCACTGGAGCTGGAAGCGAGCCATTTCTGTTCCCATATGCATCCATGTATTTTTTTAGGTCTTTATCCATATGTTCAAACACTAGGGTAAGTTTGTTTTCAGTGTGTATTACATCGTATAAGGTAACAATATTCTCGTGTCTTAATTCCTTCATGATAGATATTTCTCTGATAGCGGTGGATGGTGTTCCCTCCTCTGAATCCAAGTTGATTTCCTTAAGGGCAACCAAGGTGCCCAACTGACGGTTTCTACCTTTATAGACCGTAGCATATGTACCTTCCCCTAGCTTTTCTAGTTGTTGAAATTGAGATGACGATGCCGACATTGTAATTATATTTTGTTTGCACGGATCGCAAAGTTTGAAAGATAAAGCGAATGCAAAGGGAATAATTTCCAAGATCCGATACTTTGAATTGTTGGTAATAACTTTAATCCAAAGAGCAAAGTGTTACTTACTGATTTGGTGCGCATGTGCTGCTACAAATATGTCTGTGTGCGGTGAGACTTTTTTTATCTTTACATCTTATTTTTTCCATTCACATTTTCACAATTATCCTAATTAAACAATTATTTCCCAAAAGCTTTTTGTCTCAATTAACGTGCGGCAGCAGTACACCAGGATTTTACATTATTGTTAGCCGCGTATCTTGGTTAGTACTTTTAAGTGCATCTCTATCATCAAATTGGTATGTCTTCATCATGATATTTCTCTAACCACATTCATGATGGCAATCTTCCTCTTAGCCTATTTGATTGCTACACCGGCTGGCTCAAACTCGGCTTTTTGTTTAATTCACTTTTTTTTCTCCACCCCGACGCGTCATTATTCCCAATTAGTCGCCATGTGTATAGGGTAGATAAAATAATATTATCCGTTTCATTCCTTACGATATGTCATATTATTTACTTGCAAATGGCGTGAACTTTTTTCTAATCAGGTACATTGCACAAAAGGCAGGCCCAAAAATTTAGAAGTCACTTTTCAATTTGTGATCTGGTTCCTCCTTTTTCTTCTACTTGCTTTGCTGTCTATCTCTTCCATGTTATAGCCTCACATCACCATCCTCACAGCATGAACAATACAGTTGGAAAAAAAGACGAGGATGTCAGTTTTGTTTGCACCCCTTTGCAAAAAGAGGTGATTGTTTCAGATTTTACCCCAAATACCCTTCTAACTGTTATTGCTGGTCCTGGATCAGGAAAAACTCGCACATTATGTTCACGTCTTGCTTATATGATGAGTAAAGAAGGTGGAGGCATGAAGCCGAATGAAATCCTCGTGTTAAGTTTGACAAACAAATCGGTGGACGATTTCAAATATAGATTGGGCGATTTGGTGTCAGATAAGATTGCTGCAAATGCAGATGTCATGACATTCCATTCGCTTGCAGCATCTGTTCTGAGAAAGCAGTACAACAATTGGAGGCTAGTGGAAGAAGATGATATTAAGAGACTTTGTGAATTTATTCGAGATCCGAAAAGAAACAATAAATCGTTTCCTATTATGCAGATGAAGGGATTGATAGGTAAAATGCATGAGATGACACCTGAACAATTTGATTCATATTCGGATGAAACCTTTCAGAGTGATTATGGTGTTTCTAAAAGTCTCTACACCAAGATACAAAGACTTATCGGCGCCAAAAATGCATTTACCTATGATAACATGCTAATAGAGTGCAACCGTATTTTGCGGTCAGATAAGGTTCCTGAGTTTATTAAAAAATACAAAGTTATCTTTGTAGATGAATTTCAGGATGCTTATCCAGCGCTAATTTCCATAATCACGGCATTGAACAAGGGCAGGCATTTGACTCTTGCCGGCGATTCCAATCAGTCTATTTACGAGTTCATGGGTGCATCACCACAAAAGAGTTGGCGGAAGATTGCTTCAATGTATAATTCAGACAAGAAGCATAAGATTGTGTTGAATCAGGCTTTTCGCTCGACACCGGAACTTTTAGAGCTGTCGAATAAGGTCTTGGGTATTACCCAGATAAATTTACAAGAATGTGTGAAAGAGTCTGCCCAAATAGCTCCAATAAGAAAATCCTTCGAAAATAAAGAAAAGGAGCATCAGTTTATGTACGACGAAATTGCACGCTTAGTGAATACTTCTCATGGTCTCATCAAATATTCAGATTTTGCCATTTTGTCTGCTACAAACAGAGATATTGATAATGCCTACAAGTATTTTGAGGAGAGAAATGCTTTGTCACGTTTAAAAAGCAATGATATAATTGAAATTAATCGTCTCAACAGCACACCGCGTTGGTTAAGAACAAATTTGTCGATGCTACTGCAATACATGAAAGTTCTTCTTTCTCCCTTCGAAAACTTTCCATTGCTTTCATCCATAAATCTGCTTCATAACGTTGGTGTTGCTACCATTGACAATATATTTTCAAATGCCGCCGCTAAATCAATGTCTGCATGGGAATATCTTTGCTTCTGTATCGATAATAAAGTGCAGATTTCCAAGTACATTAGGGAATTTATATTGTATGTTCAAAAGGCACGGTCAAGAATTGATCTGGATGATCCAAATTCTATCATGTTAAACCTATTGGAGATGGCTGAGAAATTTGGATTGAAAAAGCAGCTTATTTCTGCAAAGTTATCAAAACGCCAAAAGGAGGAATATCAAGAATGCTTGATAGCGATGCACAACTCTCTCAAACAGTTTTTGAACTTAAAACCTGAAGATCAGACGCTTCTTGAATTTTATTTGAACAATTTCAGCACACAGTTGTTTATGAACCCCAAATCAAATTTTCTGACCCTTGGAAGCCAGAACAAAGTCAATTTTTCCACAATTCACACATCAAAAGGACTAGAGTTCCCTATTGTATTTCTACTATCCGAAAATAATTTCAATATAAGCAGATATGCAAAAAGAAGGCTCGTATACGTTGGTATGACTAGAGCCACATCAATGCTTTATTTCAATAAGCTGGATTATCAATGGGAACCAGTGATCGATGGGCCACTTGGTGCAACAGATCGTAATAAAATGCATGCACTATTTAAAGTTCGGAAGGCCACAAGCCAATCTTCCGTTAATAATTACAACGAATACAAGCCACCGAAAGTATTTCCTCATGTTGAATCCTCTGCGTTGCTTACACAGCATGAATCACACAAGGTTCTTTGTACAAAAGCCGCTCCGAAATTTACAGATTCAGATACATTACAAAGATTGCTTAATGTAATGGGGAGATCAAAGGCCACAAAAGTTGGATCTGATATATCAGTAAAGGCTTTAAAGCTTTCATCTTCGATGTTGAGTCATATTCGAATTTAGATGCAAAAAGATAAATCATTTTTCCCATTATCCTTTCATCATTCATAATGCATTTGTATTAAAAAATTGAATTAATATAAAACACAATCATTGTGGTATCAGTTTGCTTACTTTTCTATTTGCATTTTTTTTTTGCTGTTGCTTCTTCTTTGAATTTATCTTTGTTTTTATTGGTTGTTGTACGTGTAAGAATTGTACGTTTAATCCTAGCTCTGATTCCTTCCCGTTCAAGAATCCGATTTCAATATCTTTAACATTGTTATCTATTAAATTCCGTAAGGAGCTATACTCCTCAACCGCCTTCCTCTTTAATACTAATATATCCACTGACTCATGTACGCCAAGAACTGATTTTAGCTTTGCACTGCTTCCCTTTGGGAGCTGTATTAGCTTTACCTTCGCAAGACAGCACATAACTGGGAAATGCATGTATAATAGACTGCTCGTCATATCAAATTTGCAAACAAATACATAGCTGAGCGAATTTGGATCAGATTGGTCGAATTTTCCTTTACGTATACTCGCTATTTGGCGCTCCATCATTTTCATTGTACTGTTAAACCCAAAGCTGATGTAATCAGCTTCCTCTGGCTTCCTTATTGCTGATTTAGCCTTTTCTTGCGATGACAATTTATTGTAATTTCCAGTGGCTCTTAAAACGTCGTCTGCCAATAGATCAACTATGTTATGCATCACATTATATTCTAATTCAGGCCATTCATTTCGTCTTGTATATGGGTTTGATAAAATTGGCTTGAACACCTTTCTTCTTTTTTGCTTTAAAATGCCATTCAAAGAGTGTGAATCTGCTTTCGACTTGCCCGACGGCACGTGAATGTCGGTTTGGTTTTTGTCTGAAGAATTCTTTACCATTGCCAAATTATGTGCTCACTTCTCTACCTTTTGCATGAAACTTTCAGGGTAAAAACTGATGGCACTTTTCCATGTTCTTAGTGTCAAATTTTCACTATCTGCATTATTTTTTTTAGATCGACCGAAACTTATACACCGCCTTGTTTCGTACAAGCCATAAATACGTATTGATTAAGTCAGAATATACATTTTTAATTAAGTTATATTAAAGATATATCTGTTCGAATACATTGGTAAAAAGAACAGATATAACAGAGTAAAAGCCCTAGCATCAAAAAAATAATTGCGTGTGGTGCAGTTAAGAAATGTGATTAACAAAAGATTAAAAATAAAATCAAAAATAAAAATAATCATGGAGAGCCAAAGCCCTTGGCAAAAATGTAAGATTAGCGACATGCTCTGCCATTCTTTTCTTTTGTATTTGCACCGCAAAAGCCAAAATCCAATCTATGTCCAAAAAGCATCTTCCATGCGGGTAACAAAATAATTAGTTTCTGTACAAAATGCCGTCCTTGTTCAATTATGTTCTTGAATGAGCAGGTGGCGGTCCCTGAGGAGGAGAATAATATCCAGCAGGAAGATCATTTGTGTTATGTGAGTCACTATTTCCCTGTCCCAGTGTGTATGAGTTTGATTGTTGATTGGTTGCCGTATCTTTTGGACGATTCACGTTAATATGTGCAGGTTCAATGCCCGTAGTTTCTGGATTATTTGTGGGCGTGTTTTGGTTCTGGTAGGGTGATGAGTATGAGGTTTGTGCATTCATCTCACCGCCGACCGGTGGATACTGACAACCTTCAGCAGCATTAGGTACTGAAACTGCTGGAGGGGGATACTGAAGATCCCCTGGTTTGGCAGCAACGAAATTTCCCTGATTGTCGTAATATCCAGCATCTTGCGTTGGATTTGGTGCTTCTGTATATGTAGGTAGTGGGGGTGCATTGTTCTGATACTGCTGTTGAGATTGCACGTAAGATGGTGGTGCTAAATATCTGGAAACTAGCGGTCGCCTTCCTGCCTTTATGCGCCTGATGTTAACGAAGCACATCATCAGAAAGATGATTGCCACCGCCGCTATTATGAATGCCAAAAATGCATACTTTGCACCACCATTGGACGAGTAGTACCAATCTCGCTTCTCCAGGTCAAAATCTTCCAACGTTGTGATTGTAGCCATTGGTTGTATCTTGCCCCCTTTGTATTTGTTGTTGTTTTGTTTGCTTTGCTGTTTGTAGTTGGTCGATACGCACCTTCTGAAAACGCACTTAATAGCTTCTATCTGTTCACTTTCGATGTAATTTTACACCGGTTTTAATAAATAAGGCTGCCTTTAATTGATTTTGTCTAATTTTAAATTTCGATCAATTGAATTGGTCATCCAAAGGGTTGAGCAAGAAAAGCCTACTTTGGATTAAGGGCCTAAATTTATGATCACTTTTTTTTATCTATCTATTATTTATTTTTGTATGTTCTGGGGGTTGCCCTATACGTAATATAAGAACTTTGCGGATTATTCGGCAACAGAACATTCAAAGAAAAAAGTTTGCCTGATCATGCACACGTCCTGCTTTCTAAGTTCTGCTCCTCGAAAAAAAAAATATTTCAGAATAATCATAATAGCATGTACGTTGTAATGACAAAAAAATGACACGCAATTCTTTGTGTGAAGCCTTTCATGAAAAAGAATCAAACAAGGACAAGAAAATATAATGGCTTTGTGATTAAGTGTTGTGATACGAATGGTGATTTAAAAAGGAGAATCCTAGTACAAGTGCATCTTGAAAGGAAATTTTAGGCGCGAAAAGTAATTCGTATATCAGTACCCGACCACTAGGCTGGTGTAAGATTCTTGCATAACATTTACATTCAAGGTGTATACGACAGACAGCTAAAAAAGTATTCCTCGAAATATCCAACGAGAAGTATCAAATTTAGTAAATAGGTAAATCATATAACTTCCGTACCGTATCAAAATGCATTGATTTGAAATTTCTTAGAATTAATTTGGGGCTGTAAGGTATTTCAATACATGAATTTACTTTTCAATCGATCAACACTTACATCCAATGATGTTGTTGTCCATATAAAGAAGGCCAAGGAAATATTACATAGATTAATGAAGAATTGCATATATATTTCATATCTTCCAATGCTTGAATCATTCCTAATCAAACAGTTTGCTTGTAGAGTATGAGTTCGTTCGAAGGATCATTCAGAAAAATAAATTGTAAATCCTGGGGGATTTTCGCTTACGCTGTACAAAAAGATGTTGATAGGGAAAGGAAAAATAAAAAACATTCTGAAGGGATTTCCATTTTGCATTTCTTAAAACTAATCGAACATATTAATACCTTATACATTTATATATTTTCAAGCAGAAATGAGAGAAATTGTTCTTTCAAGTTCCCCTCTTGATCAGAAAACGTTGTAAGTTTGCAACAAAGAGAGAGCTAGCACAATGATTTCAAAAAGTATACTAACAATGCAATAGTGCGGATAGAGACTGTAAATCTTACATAGCGAAACAATTACGCAACGTACTTCAGCTTGTCGAGAATGGCATAATACAAGGAGCACCCATTATTCTAACTCTGAAATTTCGTGAGCATGGAAAAGTGTTTTGTGATGGAAGGTTTCGTAAAGCTGCTCTTAAGCTGAGAAAAATGAGCGTACAGTTCCCTTCTTTTGACAAAAATGAAAATCTAAGGTTTACCAGATATGTCAGGTTGATGGAAATAATATGGAGTAATATGATGTGTGGGCACGGTGATATCACCAAAAGACAAATATTTTACACCGATGTTGCCCTATTTCGAAAGCAGAGGATAGTTGACGAATACATTGATATTATAGCAGAGTGCTTTGGGGTGAGCATTCACATTTTGAGTGTTGTTGCCGCACAAAAAGGATTAATTTTTGGAAATATAGAGTTGTCCTACAAAGGAACACCCATTTTTATAAAGGAAGACCAAGGGCCGTGCTTAATTCCACAAATATCACTAAATTCCGAATATTCTGATTTCACATTTAATAATGTGGGGGTAGAGGTCCCAAAAGAAATCATGGTCATAGAAAAAGAGGCAATTTTTAAAAGCCTTTGTGTAACATTGCGGGGAAAAGGAGTGATCTTAATCACGGGTAAAGGTTTTCCAGACAGATTAACAAGAATATTCCTACATTTTTTATGCCATCACTTCGAGACCACCCCGGTTAGGGCATATGTTGACAGCGATGTCTACGGCATAATGATTTTCAATCAGTTCAAATACGTCCCCGCAATCTGTAAAAAAAGGAAGATGATTAAGACAGAAATGCACCAGAAAGAGACGAATGAGCCCACAGAAAGAGAGGAATACAAATCATCCTGTAGTCGCCTATTGTATGGGGGAGTCAGGCTCTTCGGAAATCAAGTAGACCGCATAAAGGATGGAGACAAACAAGTTGTCGCTTTCCATTATCTCCAGATTTCAGAGCGAAATATGGTATCAATGCAACGATTATTGGGACGTATGATAAACAAAAGAGAAAGAGATGAACAAACTGGGGAAACTCGACTGAATGGAACGGCTTTTCAGAATAACAAAGATTTTGAGATTACTAAGGTTATACGAGAGGTGCAATTGGGAATGTTCTTTATGCTCAAGAGGGAGATGCAGGAAGCGGAATAGTCGAGTGAAAATAATATGGAAAAAAAATTCATTCTTAGTAATAGGTAAAAGCTTCGTTAACTATTCTTCGAGCAAATGGTTACCAATGACCCGAGAGGTGCCGTCAATTTTTTTTTTGTTTGCCGTTCAAAAAAGACCGCCCTTGATTATTTTTGATTGAATGTTTGCAAGATTGGCCGACGTGTATTGTTTTCGACTGCGCAAAATAATTCTGGGATGATGTCGGAGTGCGAAGAGCCCGAAGATGAATAAAAATTTAAGAATACGCACATCAAATCTCAAGCAGTTCTCAAAGGCACCTCGCAGTCGGAAAAAAAACGTTTTTTTCCTTCGGGAAGTAAAATGTTTGCGAAAATCGGCTTTGGAAGGCAACAAATTCTGACCATAAAATTTGCCGGTTTGGAAAATAGTCAGCTTTATTTGGTATACTGTTGCCGATATGCTGGGTCCTGCTCTGTGAAAATCTTTCCGAGTCAAGAGAGGGGAAGAAGCTTTGAATATTAGTGAGGAGAGAGGGTAGGGAGAATGACAGGGGTGGAAAAACAAAGAAAGTTTTATGCTTTTTTTTTGTGAATTACTCGTTTCGGATTAACTTCGCAAGATTCGCTCGACTTTCTGTAAGCTAATTTTCCGCTAGGGAAACTCCTCGCACTTAAACAGTGATTAATCTAACTTTTCAAATTGAAGTATATATATTTCCAGATATTTTTCTAGCGCTCAAAGGGCTTTTTTCCGGATTTGCCTTAACAGATTTATTTAAACTTTCTTGTTAATGTTCCCAAAGCTTTCCTTCCTTTAACTTTTGGGCTTCGGTATAAGGACGGCCTTTGCTAGATATGACCATACACAAGCACAACGTATCAAGTACCCACCTAGGGCAACTTTCCTCCCTCTCAAGATGTGCCAGTTTTGAAAGTCTGGGGAAGGTGGGCTGCAATTCATCCGTTACGGGTAGATCTAGTGCTTCTTTAGAATCGATGCTGTCATCTTTGGCAACCACACCGGATTACTCACCATATTTAATCGATACAGAAGTTGGTGACTTACTAAATGCTGATGACCTGGATCTTGTAGGCGCCGATATTATTGACGATGATAAAGCTGAGGAGCTTGCACTGGAAACCGAGGATGATTACACACCTGACGATATACACGATATAGAGCGTGTTCCGACCATGTACTTGAGCGATGAAGAAAGTGAAGAGCACAACAGGCTAGAAAAATGCAAAAGTATGGCCAGCATCGAGTCGATCGATGAGATGTCAAGATATGACCCGAAAAAGTTCAACTATCGAGAAAAGTGGTTTATTTGCTTGATAGGGCTTCCCGCATGTGGAAAGTCCACTGTAGTCAAACAGCTTATCAATTTTGCGTTAATGAATACAATGACCAAGGATGACGCTGGGGTCAGGTTCCGCTCGTTTAATGCTGGTGATATTAGAAGGAAATACGAACATGAAGAGAACACAAAGTTCAGTTTCAACATGGATAACGCAAATGTTCAGGCTGTTCACGAAAAGTATGCCTTCGAGGCATTGCGGCAACTTACGGATGGTCTTGTTAATGATACTATTGACGTTGGAATTTTGGATGCTACCAACACAACTAAGGATAGGCGTTCACGGGTATTTAAAAATGTTGAGAAGGTCTCCCGGGAGAGCGGGGTTAAGATTAACAAGCTCATCCTTGAAGTCAAGTGCATCAACAAATCGCTCAGGAGGTTTAACATAGACAAAAAGGCTGATAACCAGGATTACAAGGGTACACCAAAGGAACAGGCCATTTTAGATTTCCTCAACCGGATTGAGCGATACGAAAAGGTTTACGAACGGGTTACATTGGCAGAGATTCGTCGCCTCCATGCGAAATATTTTAGCATTACGAACGCAGGAGAGTCCATTTGTTACGATTGCGGTTTTGCACATCACGATACAAGATTTCATCAGAACCTGACTTTCAAAAGTGCGGTCTTGAATCTGATATATGACTTCCTAATTTCTTACAGATGCTTCTTTGCTGCGCCATATCTAAAGATGGTGGATGACTTTTACACTAAAGGCTACTACAAGCCTATATTTAAGTCATGCTTGAGGATCAGCAGCCTGCATGAAAGTACGACTTCGTCAACAACAGAAGCTGCTAAGACTGCCTTCGTGGAAACCAAGGATAAGTTAAGACCCGTTCTTCTGCAGCACAGGACAAACTGATGCAGATGTCATGGGGTTAAACTGGAAAAGCTTTGGAAAGGTGATGTATTACTACGGCTATTATTTAATGACATTTTACCTGGCTAATTAGGTTATATTTTTTTACTTTTTTACTTTTTTTACTAGCTTTCTTCTCTCTCTACTTTTACTACATACATAATATAAAATAATTTGGGTTACGAATCAGCCATATCATAAAGGGAAAAGATAATGTTATTCGCAAAAGCTGCATTCTATTGAACTTATTTCAAAGTTGGTATATACATAATACACATCGATATTAACCAGATAAGCCAGGTATACTGAAACCCGGAAATGCTGGCTCTGAAGGAGCTGCAGTCTGTGTTTCCTGTTCTTCTTGCATTTCTTCTCCTTCTTCAGGTTCCTGTTTGTATCCTCTCTGCATGAAATGTTGCTGTTTTTCGGCCCAGCTTTCTCCAGTGTATGCAGTATCTTTGAAAGCAAGTGGATCGTTTGGTCTTCCCCTACACCAAAACCTAAGCGATTTATCCGCTCCAGCAGTACACAGCAAATGACCAAGAGGATGATACTCAATCGTATATATTGCTTTATCGTGTGCATACGGTATCCGGCTCAACGGCTCGGTAATGCTTTTCACATGGAATTCTTTAAAGTTAAGTGGCGAGATTGTACTCGGTTGGGCATCTGTGCTTATAGAACTATCATCAGTAACAATCTGTGGATCAATTGCCTTGCCAAGATCATATGTAGATAAAGAACCATCGTATCCGCCGATTGAAAGAATGGACGAATGAACTGGGTGCCATGACATTGCAGTCATGTCCGTATCATTGAAAGATCGTATTGACAATAATGGTTTCATTGTGCGAAGATCGAACACACGTGTAGAATGATCACGTGATGAGGCAGCCATGAGTCTCTGGTTACCAATCTGTTGGAACTGGGCTTTTGTAACTGTGTGCTTAAAATCATGCATAGTGGTAATACAGGTGGCATCACGTGGATCCCAAAGTTTGACCAAGTTATCCTTTGAGCCACTAACAACTATTCCAAGACTTGGATGCCAATCACAGCACTTAACATCCCAGTGATGACCTTTTAGCACACGCTCTTGCTGTGCGGTACTAAAGTTCCATATCTTAAGCATCTGATCATCAGAACAACTGACAAACTTGGAGCTGTTTGGTGAGAATGCCAAGCCCTGAATTGCGTTATCGTGCGATTTGGGCAATATATTCACGTTGTTGAAGTTCGGCTGCCAATATTTAATTGTACCCTCTTGGTCACCACTGATCAACCAATCACCATCGTGACTATATTGTAAAGCAAAGATTGCCGAGTCATGGGCCTGCATAATAGACTCAAAATTGAACGTCATGCCATTCCAAAGTGTGAACTCTCCAGAGTAGGAAGAAACCAAAACTCGCTTTGCATCTGGTGTCCATTTAATAGCATGTATAGCATGCCTTGCCTTATTAGTGGACACGTGAACAAATTTTGTCTCAACATCATATATAGCAGGTTGTTCTTTGAATGGTGGAAGTAGGTATGTAAGATATGACATCTCAGGTCTTATATGTCCCAACGGTTGCCTCGTTTTTCTCCTATTATACACATTTTTACGAATCATCATCTTTCCCATCGGTGTAAAATAGTCAATAGTTCTTCTGTGTTGTATTTTCTTTTCCTGCTCCTCAGGTGTCATCCCCTGTTTCCCTCCTTGTGTGTTCATTTGCTGTTGTTGATAAGGCTTTCGGTTAGAAAGGGGTAAACTATTTTGTTGCCATTTTCGTTCCCCCATTCCGCCGCTGTTGTTATTATTATTCCATCTGTTGCTGTAATTATTCATTCCTCGCTACCTTGTTTTAATCAATTAAGATCATGTGCCGATTTGATTTAGTGTATATGAATTGCTACCTTGAATTGTGATCAAATTCTGGTCGTCTAATGTTTTTCTTCTTATTTTTTATTTTTTTATTTTTTTTTTTTTTTTCTACATTCTACACAAAGATCGGTATACTAAATTTTTCACCCTGCATGAAAATAATTCTTAATTCATTCCTGGATATATATATTCACAAGATCTTCAATCGAAGCGGTCGCCCCTTATCGAGAAGGAGCCTATTGAGGAAGAAATGACGCATATAGAAGAAGTCAATCATACTGGACCGATTTGTGCCCTAACGGCCCTCAGGACAAGTGACAATATCGTTTTTGCTGGTGAAGGACCAAATCTAAAAGCTTACAATTTTGAACATGGAAAGAAAGTCTTTCAGAAACAGATATTTGCGAGAAATAAGATACATGGTATAAAAATCTATGAAAGTACGGCACCCGTCAACATTGCTATCTTTGGCGGAAAATCGCTTACAGTGTTTCCCTATGAGAAATTGAATGATACTGATTACCAGCCAAAGGAATACAGTGTTGGTGATTGGATCTTGGCCGTTGAGTTTTCGATTGATGGTACGAAGTTATATTGTCTAACGACACATAATGTTGTTTGTACGATTGACGTTGAGAGTATGAGACTAGTTGCCACAGATAATTGCGGTTGGAAGTCTATCCTTTATTCGGGCTGCATTCGTTCGCTAGATGATGGTCGAGTGATTGTTTGCTCTGGTACCGTTATGAATGGAATATTGGTTTGGCGTGTTGGAGAGCCAAACATCAAATATAATTTGAAGGGACATGAAGGCTCGATTTTTGACGTTGAAATATCATCATCCGGCAAATATTTAATTAGTTGTTCAGATGACAGAAGTATCAAGGCCTGGAATTTGGCAAACGGTCAGTTAATTGCCACTGGTTGGGGTCATGGTGCTAGAATATGGGGATTGAGTTTCTTTGATATGACCTCTGATGGTTTCAAGGTCTTCAGTTGCTCGGAAGATTGTACTGCCCGTGTTTGGCGGTATAGCAAAAACAATGCCCAGTTGATCCAATTGAAAGATTATTTGTCACATACTGGTCGAAATGTCTGGAGTGAATGTGTAAATGAGAAGTTAAAAGTGGGTTTCACCGGAGGGGCTGATGGAAAGTTAAAGGTCTATGATTTAAACGAGTCATCCAGGTCTGGTTATCTCAGTCACTCTTTCACTCTTTCCGCAATTGCGTTACAATCTGGTAGTGCGATGAAAAAGGGAGAAATTATCAAATCTTACTATGATTTTGGCTCTGGTATGTTGGCTGTTAGCTCTACTGGTAAATTCTTTGTGGTTGAATCCAACTTTAGCCATTGGAAGTTTCTTTTCCAGAATTTTAACTTTGGCAACTTTGCTATTTTGACGGGTTTTCAAAGCAGCTCTGTGGTCGTTGCTGCTGATAAGCTTGGTCATATCTTGGTTCTGAAATTTGATGATTCAGCAGAAGTTGTTCAAAAGAATGAATTCCAAATTTCTGATTTATCTCGTATTGGAAATCTGATCAGTGTTCAAACTAATGATGCTAAAATGCTCCTTTTGGTGGATTCGCAAAATCCCAAAGAGCAATTTTTGTTTTTGGAAATTGATCCGGTGTCACTAACACTTGCAACTCAGAAAAGTCTTGTCAAACCACAAGAGAAAATTATTGCCAGTACGGCGATAATAGATTCTAGAGATACTGGATTTCTCGTTGTTGGTTGCAGATATTGCATGATAGCTCTTTATGATCTCAAGGATAATCACTCTCTATGTGCATACTACAAAAATAAAGTGAAAGGCGATACGGTTTCTCATTTTGAGTTTAGATCGGCTAATGCTGAAACTAGAGAGTTATCGATTTACGCTACCATGAAAGATGGAAGATATTACATTGTTAAAACTAATAAAGAGCATTGCCTTGAGATTCTGGCTGATAATCGGCTGCAGAAAAGATTTGTGGAGGGGTGCTTTGTGGATCCAAGTGAACATTTCTTGCTTTATGGATTCAAGTCAACTTACTTTTTCGTTTGGGATGAAACTCGTCAATACGAGGTCCTCCGTGTTGAGTGCGGTGGACCACATAGACAGTGGTCTTTTAAACATAGTTATGATACAAATGGAAGGCTCAGATACAGATTTATATTTACTAGGGCCACAGAAATACAACTTTTGCAAAATGGAAAGTCTCCTTATGTTGAAGTTTTGGAATCGGGACTTCACGGACGTGAAGTCAGAAGCATGGCTGTTGTTGATGGGTGCTCCAAAAGTGAAAAGCTATTGATATCTGGCGGTGAAGATACAACTGTTAAGCTTTCTGTACTTACGGAAAATGGCTCTATTAAGCAATTATGGACCCAGAGACAGCACGGATCTGGTCTTCAATCAGTTCATAAGGTCAACAATGATTATGTACTCAGTTCTTCTGCCAGAGAAGAGCTTTATCTATGGAAAATACACCGGGAAAATGGACAGAATCCTTGTATGTCTCTTTATCGGACGGTAAAGCCTCTGTCGACGCATCCTGATTTACGTGTGATGGACTTCGATACAATAGAGGTCAAACAGGATGAAATAGATATTGGATTTGTGGTAGCAGCTGTTTACTCTAACTCTCAAATCCGTGTTTGGTATTTTAACTATAAGGAAAACACATTTAAAATTTTGGTGGAGGATAGATACAGATCCTGCTGTGTTTTGGGTGTTCATTTTGTTGTATTTGATGATAAAATGTATGCGATGCTTTCATCAACTAATGGAAACATTACTGTTTATGAGGTTGGATCTGTGCTACGGAGATATTTCAGGATGGTTGGAACCAATGATAAATGCTATTTGGTTCCTCGAGCTGGTTCCTCCATGGATGATTTCTCAGCATCCAATTTGGGTGTGTTGGCTTGCGATCAGCATGTTCACCAGTCATCCATCAAAGATTTAGATTTCTCATACACGTCACCGGATGCTATTCAGATTGTTACCGGAGGTGATGATAATGGAATTGCACTCAGCACATTGGTAATAAGTCAAGGAAAACTTTCTTTCAATACGCTATCTTTTATTCCAGATGCTGCTGCATCAACTGTTACATGTGTTTGCCTTGTTAGTATCACGCATGTTTTAATAGCCTCAGTTGATCAAAAGGTTAGACTCTGGAGTTTAGATAATCATACACTCACTTTGGTTGAAGATGGTTATACCACCGTTGCAGATACAGGCTGTATTGCACTTGCTAAATTTATCTCTGGCCAGAAGTTGGGACTTATAGCCGGGGCAGGAGTCTCTTCTTGGAGAGTATAAGTGCAATATAATACAAATGTAATATGCAAATAATAGAATATATTGTATTTATATATACAAGATAGTAGTCTGTGTGTCACGTCAGAGTACAGATAACAAGATTTTCACCATTATCGAAGGATGCTTCTTTTGACAAAGTGATGGCTCACCAAAATTAGAATCAGACCCTTAAATTCATTCTCACTCGTCTAATTCACCAAAAAAGTTTCAACCTTGTCTCTGCTTGTGCTTGGGATTAGCCTTGCAAAGCACATACACCCTTCCCTTTCTCCGAGCTATATAGCATTTGGGACACATCTTTTTGACTGATGACTTAACCTTGTATCCCCTTATAAACGCCGTATTCACACCGATAGAACGGCTTGTTAACTGTGGTAGGAACTGTCTTAATCCAATAAAGAGCATTATGAAAATTGTTATTCTAATTTCTGGAAATACAACTCCACTCAAGTTTTGATACGTAAATATGTTGTGCACAATCTGTAAGGTACCCTGCAGTATTATTCTATTTCATTTTTCCCCTGCTTTTTGTGCCATTTTATTTTTCTTCCCGACGCATCCTTACCCACGTGATATTGTTCTTAGATGTTTATTTTGGTGATATTCGATCAGAAGCTTTCGCGAACAGCTCTATTCAGCAACCGCTGACGCTCAAGGAGAAGAGTCACTAGCCCTAGTTCTAATCGAAATCAACTGTTTTGAGCTTTATAATTTATAAAAAAGGTGCATATATATATTTTGCAATCTTGAATTTGTACATCCATTCTTGAACAGAGTATTTATAGCATCATGGATGGATGGGGAGAGGTAAGTAATTACAATAGTAGAAGGTTTGAACCTTCTCAGTCTCAGTTGGATCTTCTTGACTAACAATTTTTTTTTGTCATGATTTATTCTTTAGATCCTTCGGATTCCCGCAATCAAAGTGCCCAGAGGGTCACATTCAGCAGATAAGGCTGTACAAAAGGGTATAACAGCATTCAAATTTGACGATTCACATGATCTTATATGGCTTGGAGACTCATCCGGTTATCTATACTCGTTTTATGGTATGAAACTGCAACCATACGTTTCATGCAGAGTGTGTCAAGGGCAAATTAATCAAATCTTGGGTCACAAAAAGGGTGTTCTTACTCTGTCCAGCAAAGGTGTGAGATTGGGCACTGTAGAAGGTATTTCAATATACCGCGTGATTTGCTCCAAAGAGCATGGTGGTTTGCGATGTATGACATATACATCGAATACGCAAACTGAGGTATATGCTGGAGGAAGAGCTTCGTCGACTGGAAGTCGTATTTTTAAAATTGATCTTGTTAACGGTAAGGTTTCAGGTTGCATCTCATATTCTCAGGATCTTGTTTTTATGACCTGCAATCTTCAATATGTCATTTTCGGACGATCCGATGGCTGCGTTGATGTCTTTGATCCGAAGTCTGAGAGAGTTGTCAAAACTTTCCGGTGCCATTCAGCCAGCCTTTCGTCCATATTTATTCATGACAACATTTTGATGACAACAGGGTATTCGTTAAAGAAGGATAGGTTTGTTCCCGACCCATTGGTTAACCGTTTTGATTTACAAACTTTGGACTCAATACCGCCGTATCCTTTTCCTGCAGGACCTACGCATGTGTATTTACATCCGCGAATCCTAGATCTTGCTCTGATAGCATCAAATATGGGCCAATTTCATTTTGTGGATATTTCAAACCCCGCAAAACTCCACATTTACCAGGCAGATTTATCAACATTTATCACACTGATGGATATTTCAGATTCGGGTGACTACTTTGCATTTATTGATGGAATGCAGAATTTACATTTATGGGCAAGGGTTCCAGATCCAATGAGTCCTCTTCCAAACTTTACCGTTTATGGAAAGCCGGTGAAATTTCCGTCCGTTAACAATGAGGTAATACCGATGATGAACCGCTTGAATTTTGAGTCAGCGTTCCCACCTTTAAATGGAATCAAGCTTCCACACTATGATGAAATGCTACTTTCTGCTTGGCCTCCTGATGCTGTGTTTAAAGTTGGTGCTGTTCCTAAACCAATAGACTATGAAATATTACGAGGTGTAAGGAAAGTGCAAACCTTCAATATTGCACACTATGATAAGGATAAATTTGGTTCAAGGAACATTGTCACAAAGTATGAAAAGCAAAAAAAGCTGAACATACCGAAGTTTATTAGTGAGAAGGACTCCGACCAAAGTGACGACGAAAATGAGAGTCATAATTCGGAGCAGCTTCAAGATTTCGCAGCTGCAAGGGATATGAGTCTCCCAGCAAGCTCCAGCTCAAACAGAACAGATAATATCTCTCAGGACAAGATTTATCCTAAGAAGCAGCAGAATGTATTTGAAACTGTTTCTGATTCAGGGGAGTTACCGAACGCATTCAAACTTATGCGTATTGCATACTCAAAATTTGGTGTTGACGACTTTGATTTTGAATATTTTAACAACACACGATTTACTGGTCTTGAGGCGGATGCGGGAAATACTTACACGAATAGTATTATTCAATTATACAAGTACAACCCACCGCTATTTAACTACATTTCACTGTCATTAAGAGAAGATGTTGCAGATGAAGATATTTTGCTCGTGGAACTTGGATATCTCTTCGATAAAAGCTTGAATGCAAATGGGCATCATTGTGCTCCATCCAACTTCCAAAGGGTGCTTTCGACCAATGCAGAAGCACGAAAGCTTGGTCTTATTACGGAGAATGAATGTGTCTATGATAGTTATGGACAAAGAAAGCTGGTCCAGGTGTTTAACAGATTTCTTTTAGAGCAAATATCACGTGATGAACAATATCTTTACACCACAACTGAACCAGTGCGTTTGGATTCATTGTGTGGTGTGTCGACTGAAACTCGAATTGTGTCAAAATTCTGCTCACTAGAACGAAGTTTTTCTACCGTATTTCATTCGATAGACATTAATGTTCTTCCCGTTTCGTTAAATGCTCCAGCAAGCCTAACCATAGTAGACTACATACAGGCTTCCATGAGTAAAGCCGTTAGTCGTCCTATCAATTGTGATGTGTGTGGAAAGCGTCATCCAATTGATGCCTCGCTTCACGTTCGATCGTTACCTGCCGATTTGATTCTCAACATTGATTTAACGGATGAACAACTAGTGGATATTCGCTTTCTGAAAGGATGGCTTGTACCGGAGTTTTATGTTGCGCGAACAAACGATGGCTCGTCTGTGTTATTTGCCAAGCGTGAATCCGTCCCAAGCCAAGTTCCTGTGCGAAGGTATGATATCACAGGTCTTGTGGTACAGATAACGGATAGGGTCAATCGAAGCCACCTTGTGACCTTGACGAAGGTCCCTGACAAAACCGGAAAGTTAGATAAAGAGTCTTGGTGCCTTTTTAACGACTTCTTAGTTACAGAGGTGTCTCAAGAGGAGGCCCTTGATTTGAGTTACTGGTGGAAAAAGCCCGTCGTGATAATGTATAAAGCTGTGGATACTGAGGATAAGTTTGTGTATGATTGCTGGCGGCAGAATTTGGATGTTAGTATTCTTTACAAGGATCATTTTGCAAGAGGAACTAGAGAAGGCAAAATAATAGAGTACAAACTTCTCACGCACGATGAGCCACCACTGCCCGGTACAATGGTTGCAATTGATGCGGAATTTGTGCAGATTGCACCTCAAGAGTTTGAGATATCATTCCACCGCCCAAAGAAGCTTGTCAAGCCCAAGAGGTTGGTGCTTGGCCGTATATCAGTCTTAAAGTGTGATGGTAAGAATGCTGGAGAATGTTTCATTGATGATTATATTGTGGCAAAGGAGCACATTGACGATTACATCACCTCATTTTCTGGAATTGAGCCAGGAGATTTAGATCCTGATAAATCCAAAAGGACTTTGGTTACTCTACAGACTGCTTATCGTAAGATGTGGCTACTTTTGAATCTTGGATGCATTTTTGTCGGCCACTCCCTAAAGGGGGACTTCCGTATGATCAACATTCAAGTTCCACCTGAGCAGGTGAGAGATACAGCTGAGTTATTCTATCTCAAGAAGGAAAAGCGGAAATTGAGCTTGAAATATCTCATCTATCAGCTTTTCAAGGATAATGTTCAGGTAGGAAATCATGACTCAATTGAAGATGCCGATTCCGCCATGCGTGCATACAGAAAGTATTTGGAGCTCAAGAGTAATGGAACATTTGAAGATATTTTGCAGAGAATATACTTGGAAGGACAGATGTCACAATTCCGGATCCCACAGTAACATTAGAAACGGCAGATAGAGAAAATGAAAAAAAATAAAATAAAATAACAATGTTTGTGTACAATAGTGAAGAATCCTAAATAAGCTTTTCAATTGTAGATTACTTAGATGCATATATTTAGTGTTGTAAATTAACTAAGTTCAGTGAAGAGGAAGCAGCTAGTTTCTGCTGAGCTCTTGTCGTGGGTTGATATCTTCTAGGCATTGCTCTAAACTGAGATGCTGCTGATCTGGAAGAACTGTAATAATTATTAGAGCCTTCTGTGTTGATCTCCTTTGAAGAATGATCATCTTTACTATCCACATTCAATGTCTCTCCTTTTCCCGAGTAAAATTGATCACTGTACTTTTTCCAGAAAGTAGATGCCTGCCTATTATACTGTTCAAAGCTGCCACGAAATGGTTCTTCTCTTGAAGCAATACCTAACGTTGTACCTGCATCTTCTGTTTCTGTTTGTACGATTCCAGGCCGCGTTTTCTGTATTAACAAGCCTGGGATCTCCTTCATTTTATCGAGGGACCTCAGCATAGGATTGCTGAAACGCCTGATACTTAGATACTCCCTTGATAACTTCTCATACTCCAACCTTGTCACATTTGTTGTAAATGGATTGTTAGAATCTGCAATATCCACTAAAGAACTAATATTCTTTCGTTGAAGCCATAACTTTTGTTGAGTTCTAGTCTGCAGCTCGGGTTGCTGATTTGCCATATATGAACTAAAGTCATTCGAAAAGTCTGTAGAATCTGTAGAGGCTCCTTCTTTGTTTTCGCTCATGCGGTTTTTTTGTAAGTGCTTTTCCTCATTTTGGTCTTCTGATACCTTTCTATGGTTTGGAGCTCTAAAATCTCTCAAACGGGCGGGTGTGAATCTATTCGTACGATAAAAAGAATTTGCGGATGCAAGATTCAACCCAGATTGTCGGAATAAAAGAGATGCACTGCTACTAGACTGATTCATCGGCACAGCCTGCATCTGCATATTTGATGAAATGATACTTTTGCTAACATTTCCATTGCTTAAGCCATTAACTCTGGCATGCTCTTCTCCAGTGATGTGCTTATGTCGGTCTGGAGTATTTTTAGGCTTATATATGGGCTTTTCCTGTCCTGTGGACTGAGATAAAAGATAGTCGGCATTATAGGACATCGAATTTTTATCATTCACAGTGTTTTTGCTCTTCTCTTTCATAGCATAATCTTTATTTCCGTTAGAAAGTAGTTCCTCGTGTTTTTCTCCCCCGTTTCCTTTTTCATTCTGATCCTGTCTAAGCCTTTCCGGAACAGATTCAATTAAAAGATCTTTATTTACTTGGGAATAGCTCCTGCCATCCGGTTTATTTTCTTTCATATCCCTCACTTTATTATTCAAAGCGGATTGTTGCAGTTTCGTACTTTCTCGAACGTTATCTTCTTTTTTCAAATTCATACCTGCTGCCTTTTCTTTACTCTGCGAAATTTCAGCATCATCAAACGATTCGACTTCCTCAGGAGATTCATTCCCTGATTCATTATCACTTGATCCCAGATCGATTATAACCTTGTGCTTTGTACCTCTCAATGATGCATTTCTTCCTGCTAGGTTGATAAGACTTCTTGTTTTATGATGTGGTCCCAGAACAGTCAAGGATCCCAGCCTTAAACCTGATTTATTATACCTGATAACATCACCACTTGACCTGGATCGCCCAATATACGGTCTATCTGTTCTTACAAATGATTCGTTTGATCTTATTCTCGGTAGCATCGTATGAGAACTGTTTCTTGTTAACTTTCCAGCTGCAAACTGCCTCATCTTTCTTTTTCCCGCACCATCATCTTTAAGATGGGTCGATGAATGCACTCGCACCATGTTGCTACCACTTAAATCAAATAATCAGAGGAAATTGAAGTATGTAATCTTTATATTCAATAAGAAACAGTCAGCTGTTTGTTTTTCTTTTCTTTCAAGATCGTCGCTATCGTATGAATGAAAATAAGAAGTGAAGGATAATAAAAAATAAATGGGGTACGCATTTACTAGCAGCAGCGACTCTTTCTTTTTTTTTCCCGCCCCTGGAGTCTAAACTGCTAATCATACATAATTTATACCTGTTCTGTATATGTGCCCATCAATCTTTATTATCTATCTTCTTGCAAGAGATACTTGTTTTTTCCCCCTGAAAAGCGTTCTATTTCACAATTGGTATTATATTCATCATTCTAGAATTTTAACGGATTGCCTCATACGGTCTACATCAAATGTCAGCGAGTTTCAACTTGTATGAGGTGGCTCAAAACTATCTCAGCAGAATATTATCAACAGACAGTGATAAAGCAGAAAGCGGCCAATTGACCCGGAAGGAAAACAGCAGTGACCATATAAGGGTTCTTCTCTTAGATAATGTAACGTCAAAAGTGATATCCATGGTTTCTACACAGTCTGAGTTGCTCAAGCACGAAATATTTCTTATCGATAGGCTTGAAAATACAGAAAGAGATAACTTGAAGAATCTTCCCTGTATATGTTTACTCAGACCATCGGATCTTACAGTATCAAATCTTTGCAATGAGATATCAGTTCCAAAGTATAAAAGCTATCAAGTATACTTCAATAACATTGTGTCCAAACCTAGATTGGAAAGATTGGCCGAATCCGACGATATGGAAATTGTATCTAAAGTTGCAGAGGTGTTTCAGGACTTCTACACAATTAATAAAACCTTTTTCACATCCATCAATATACAGAATTCATTAGGCATTAATCTTCCAGATACCTGGGATGGTCCTTCATTTGACAGTTCATTGGACTCGATTATTTCCACACTACTATCTTTGAAATTAAACCCAGTGATACGGTATGAATCAAACTCCAAAATGTGTCAGAAGCTCGCATCATCCGTTGCATACAAGATAAAAGAGAATAACAGCCTATTTTCTGATACTCCAAAGAAAGACATATCACCCTTGCTTTTAATTGTTGACCGAAGAAACGATCCGATCACCCCGCTTCTTTTCCCGTGGACCTATCAATCAATGATTCATGAAATATTTGGTATCAGAAATAATACAGTCGATATGTCCGGGTTACCGAATGTCGGTGAAGAATTAAAGACGGTGGTTCTCAATGAGACGCAAGACAAGTTTTATGAGAATTCGATGTACTCCAACTTCGGTGAATTATCTCAGTCTCTCAAGGAATATATCAACAAATATAAGCAAAAGACCAAGACGAACTCTAGTATTAGCACAATAAAAGATATGAGATTCTTCCTCGAAAACTATCCCGAATTCCGAAAGATTTCGTTGAATCTCTCCAAGCACATGCTGCTTTCATCTGATATCGATAAAAAGATCAATGAATGGCGCATGTGGGAGGTCAGTGAATTTCAGCAAACTTTGGTTTCTGATTCTAGTTTTAGTAACCATAAAGAAGAGCTTACGAAACTTGAGGATTTCTTGTTCGATCGTATAAAGAATGAGCAGGGCCAAATTCAGCCACCACTTGCCGAATCCACTAAAGCTAAATTATTGGCGTTATACGCATTGAAGTATGAATCTTTCAACGGAAATCAAACCTCTCATCTTATTCGTCTGCTTAAAAAGCAGGGATTTTCTGCTGAATATCTTCATTTCATTCCTAGTTTATTAAAGTACGCAGGTTCATCACACAGACTTTCAGATAGGGTCGGATCTGTTTTTGAACGGGTCGCAAAATCATCGACAACTTTTATAAATGGTCTCAACTTTGGTAGTCATGGTGATTCCAGCAATGTTTACATGCAGCATATTCCGCGATTACAAAACGTTCTGATGAAAATTGCAAAATGTAGTCTAGACAGTGCATTATATCCTTATATTAAGGAACGATCCTTGCGAAATGAAACTGCAAGTACCGATGATCGGGTACCACCTCAAGAGGTTGTGATATTTATGGTTGGTGGTGTCACATATGAGGAAGCCAGGTTGGTTGCCGAACTTAATAATTCTAATTCCGGATTAAGGTGTGTTATTGGTGGAACTAATATTCCAAGCACGGACGATTTTATGAACAACATTATTGATGTAGGCTCCACATGGGGCGCTGGTGGTGCTATTTAAACTGCTGCTTGATTGTTTGTCTAAACATTATGGTAATGTTATGAAATATTAATTTTCTGTAGGGATTTAATTTTTTTTTGTGTAAGAAAAAAAAAGTCAAATATCAATTTTAAGTATCCATTCTAGGAAAAAACATTTTACGTATAAGAAGATCCCTTTTTCCAATATTCAAAGTCAGAATAACTATTATCACAATGATTTATACAAAACTATGAAAATACATTATATTAAAAATAAAAATGTCAGCAATATTTGCCCTCCCAGTCGGATAACTGCTTAGTCAAGGAATTGAGACGTACAACAGAATCGTTGTAGCAACCTATTAACTTTTTCTGAAGCGCAAGGTTTTCGGGCTTCCGAAGTTCACCGGAAGGATCCTGTTTCTGCATTTCAATCATGCTATTCTTGGTATCCTCATCATTTGTAAGTTCCACCTTGATATTAGAAATGAATTCCATAATAGAATATATCCGGCGTCTCATCTCTTCAATACTAATTCTCGAATTAGGAATGTTGGCCCTGAATGGTCGATCGTCCTCCAATTTCGACTCCACAGAATGCTTGCCACGCTTTGAGCGTTGAGTACGTCTTGCTTTTGAGCCGGACCTATATCCAGAATCGCTCTCGGAACCATGACTTCTATAACCATCCATATTTTTACTGCCCGAAGTTTTCCTGCTTTTGGCAGCCCTGTTTCTGGAATTTCTGACCGTTCTCATTCTGGAAGATCCAGCACTTGATTCGTTTTCAGAAGCAGAAAGAGAAGGTACATTTTGATCAGTAGAAGAGGACCGAGGCACCTTTCCTTTTGATGGAACATCGACCACATGATTGGAAGATACAGAATTCCGTTTAGAGCCAGTGGAACTTTCATCACCAGACTTCGGAGAATGCCGTCTAGATGAAGACCGTGTATTTCTAAAGGGAGGAACATTTGTGTTTGGTACATCAACCTTCTCTGGCTGCACTCCACTCTCTCTAGCACTTTCTTCCAATGCCTTTTTTAGCATTGCTTCATAGTCATAATCACGCACTGAATTGATAGTTGTCCGTTGCTTTTTGTGTTTGTCAAGAGGCTCCTCCTCAGATGATTCGTTAACTTCAGGTTCGTTTTGAGAAGTTGCTTTCGAGTGTCTCTTTCTAGTATCATATCCATTGGCATTATACTGGCTTCTTTGTATACCATACTTATCCACAAACAAATAATGAAGATCCGGCCGACACTTCTCACACCAATACTTTTCAGGTGCATTCGATTCACCCTTTATTCCAACACAGTATCCATGCTGCCAAACAGAGCATTTGTCACATTGAATAAAGAAGCCAGGATCGACATCGTCAAAATCCGTACCTGAATTATCTGGTACCAGGAGTTCGTCACTCCCACAAATACACCTTGTCACTTCATCTGATGTGGACTCCTCTACTTTCTCCGGGAAGTTAGCTTGACCGTCATCTTCCTCGTATGGTGCATCTTCATCATACCTTAATCTACGACTTTGTGTTCGACTTCTCCGTGATGACATCTTTTTTCCCCTCAATGTATACCCGCAAAGATACTATTCACACGAACTGACTGTAGGGCTATAAATAGCTTATGCATGCAAAAGATGTCAAATGCAAAAAGAAAAAGAACTATAACTAATGAATAAAAGAATGAGTAACTTGTTATGAACTGCCAATCATGTTACTCCCTCATTCTGATTCTGTTTGCTTATCTATTTTTTTTTTTTTTTTTTTTTTTTTTTTTAATGTTTTTACTGTTTTTTTTTTTTCATTGCAATCTATTTTTTTTTTTTGTTTTTTTTTTTCCTCGTACCAAATT